>Ga0181553_10001901_pt1 | contig 18607 bp, 18 predicted proteins | sample 011ome_17_FD_133753 | JGI IMG/M metagenome (GOLD analysis project Ga0181553, IMG submission 133753) | Coastal salt marsh microbial communities from the Groves Creek Marsh, Skidaway Island, Georgia - 011502XT metaG (megahit assembly) | ecosystem: Environmental > Aquatic > Marine > Intertidal...
ACGATAAAGGTCAAGACATGCAAGATTTCATCATGCAGATGGATAGAGAAATGAGTAAAAAATCATTTCAGTATTTTTTTACAGAGATTTTAGAGTTTGATTTAAATTGGCATCACGAACAATGGGAAAAGGGTCTTGCTGGAAGTAGATATTATTGTGTAAAAGCGTCAAGAGACCACGGTAAATCTGTTTTCTTTATGAGTTATGCATTATGGTTAGCAGCATTTAATCCTAATACACACATTATGATTTTCTCACACTCTTTAGAACAGACTCTTGAACATATGAGATTTATTAGAAATAACATAGATATGGCTGAATGCTTAAGAGATTTAAAACCTCAAGGAAAACCTTGGGCTAAATCTTACTTCGAGTTTACAAATGGTAGCCGTATTATGGCTAAATCGGTTGGTGGGGCAACTCGTGGTTTCCACCCTGATGTTGTTGTATGTGACGATATTCTTTGGGGTACTAGTTCTGGAGAATTAGCAAGAACTGCTGACTGGTTTTATGGTGTTCTTTTACCAGTTCTTCACCACAGTTCTCGTTTAATGATGGTAGGTACACCTTTCAGTTACAACGATTTGTATGCAGAATTGGAAAAGAAAGACACTTTTACTGTAGAAACATATCCTGCGATAAACCAAGAAGGTGAAGCATTATGGCCGGGAAGATGGAATCTTGAGGCATTAGAAGAGAGACGACTTTCTATGCCCGCGATACAGTTTTCTCGTGAATATCTATGTGAACCTATTCATGACGTTGCGAGTATGTTCCCTAATGATATACTTGAAAAAGCCAGAGACCCTGAACTTATTTTAATCCCAAGAGCAGATACCGCTTACAATGAAGAAGGTGAACCTGATGGTATTTACGGACAACACTTCTTTGGCTGGGACCCAGCAATTTCTTCTGATAAAAATGCCGACTATACTGCTATGGTGGGGCTTAGAATAAAACCAGATAATGGCGGAATAAAAGAAATAGTACACGCAGTACATCAAAAAGGACTTTCTAGCATGAATCAGAAAAGACAGATTATATCTATAAATAATAAGTTTATGCCAGAGTTAATTGAATTAGAAGGTAATAATTTTCAAAGAATGTTGGCTACTGAGTTAAAAGAAATGGCATCTGATATACCAGTCAAGACTTTCATGACAACAAAACAAAAGAAAGAGACAATATTTATGTCATTGTTGTTAGCATTTGAACAGGGACAAATAAAAACTCCATACGGGAATGAAGAGTCTCGTAAGTTTACTCACACTCTTGAACAAGAGTTAAACAGATTTGGTATGCAGAAAAATGGTAGGCTAGAATCTGTAGGAGTTCATGACGACTTAGCAATGGGTTTGGCTCTTGCTAATTTTGCAACTAAAGAGTTCAAAGGAAGTGTTGTCCTTCTTGATGATATTTTACCCGGCTTTGATGATTGGCATGCGGGTAGGAAACATCGTAATAGCGGTTGGATGATACCATAGAGTTGAAAAAGGAAATAAGATACGAAGGGGAGTGATGTGGATGAATACAACATACATGGTGGAAGAAAACGAAAATACTTCCAGATGGTATAAAATAGATAATTAAGGGGCATTTAAGGGGTCAAAAATATGTGGTCAAGCGCGATTCTAAAAGACTCCTTTATTTTAAAAGAAGATATGCTAGAATCTACTGGTGAACCTCTACAAATTAAGAAATTTTTTTCAAACACAGGAGAAGGATGGTTTGAAAGCCACCTTGGTATTTCTGCTAATGAGTTTGTTTCTAGACTTAGAAAAATGAGAAGAGTCAATAAAAGTGTAAAAAACGAAATTGATGATATAATAAAAGATGTCAGACAATTAAAAAAGTTAGAAGTAGAGACTACACTATCGCAAATACCTTGGGCTGAGAATAGATATGACACACTTAGAGGATTAGGTCTATCAGATAGAGATTTAAAATCACTTAGAAGATTTTCAGATTCAAGAAAAACTGGATTGATAAACGCTTGTCAATTATGGGAGGAGGCTGATAATTCTTTGAAAGCCCTTGATGAGTATCAAGATGTTTGGGGGCAACAAGAAAGTCAAGCGTGGGCTAATGCTATGCAACATAAAAAAGATGCAAGAAAAATGTGGAAAACTAGTTTACATCAAATAGACAAACTAAACACAAAAGATAGAGAAACTATAGAAAAAGCCAGTTTGGTTTTAGCAGAAAGAGGACCTATGAGTAGTAGAGCCATTTTTGAGCATTTAAGTGAAAATAATATTCTTCATAAAAGTATGACTAGTAACAAATTATCAAAATTAATTTCTATGTATGGTGAAGAGTTAGATATTACCGCAGGGGCTTCTAGAGGCACTTTTGTAAAAATGGATAAGAATGGTTTGATTCTAAAAGACCCTTTTGCCTATGCTGCTGGATTTTTAGACGCTGATGGATATATTACAATTACAAGTAGAGGAGAGGCTAGAGCAGGTTTTGTCGCTACAGGAGATAGAGGAAGAGCACATTGTGAGCAATTACATAAAACACTTGAGTGTGGAGTTTTACAATTAGACCAAAAAATACACAAAAACTCCACAAGAAGTCAGCATAGATTACAATTTTATTCAAAAGGGGATGTCGAAAAATTACTCAAAATGATTCTTCCACATCTTCAAATGAAAGATGTACAAGCAAAGGCGGTTTTACAATATCTCCAAGAGGAAGACCCTCTTCGTAAGACCGAGTTGTTACGAGTGGTGAGGTACAATAATTGGAAAGACGATGCTACAAAAGCCGAATCTTTACTGTCTCAATGGGAATGTTCAACTGATGATATAGCAAAGTGGGCGGAGGGAATATAATGGCTGATGATGAGAGTAGAGTAAGTAGATTCATCAATGCTCTTTCTAGTCCGTTTAGGAGGAGAACCACACCTCAACCTCAAATGCCAATGTTGACTACTGGTATTCAAGAGCCAGTATTAGCACAAGGAATTACTCTCCCTGCACTTTATGCTGTTTCTCGTGAAAATTTAATTCTTAGAACGGTATTAGCGAAATTAAAACAAGAAATATTTCGAAGGGGGTATTACTTTGAAAAGAAGTTTGAAACTAAATGTGTAGATTGCGGCGAAGAATTTCATCATTCAGTAGAATCTTGTAAAGCCTGTGGGGGAGAAGTTAGAACTCCTGATGTTGATGAGGCCGTATACCCACGTTGGTTATTGAAGCAAGAAAACTCTATGGAACAATCTTTTATGCATATTTTACAAGAGATAGAAGATGACTTGAATATTGTTGATGACGCTTTCTTAATTTTAGTAAAAGAATACTTTGTAGACCCAGACACTGGGAAAATACAATTTTATAGAGTAAAAGAAATCATAAGAGGTGACCCTATTTTTATGAGAATAGTGGCAGATAAAAGAGGGGTAAGAGGTGGTAGGTACAAGGTTTGTGCTATTCATAGAGACCAAATTAATTATCCCGGTCAAGACGATGCTTGTCCAGTATGTGGCTCTAAAATGGAAGATGCTCATTACATAAATATGGCTGGCTCTGGGAAAAATCAATATTATCTAAAAGGTGAAGTCATACATATTTCAAAATATAATCCAAGTAAATTATATGGTAAATCTCCAGTTAATACTATGTGGAGACAAGCAATGTCACTAACCGCTATGGATAATTACATCTATACTGCTTATCAAAAAAGAAGAATACCGAAAGGTATTATTTCTGTTACTACAGATAATCTAGAGTCTATGAAATCATTTTGGAAATCTGTTGATGAAAAAATGGAAAGAGACCCGCATTATGTTCCTAAAGTTGGTATTGAAAGTTCCACTGGAAGAGGGGGTGTAAATTGGGTTAAGTTCATGGACACTCTTGAAGAGATGCAATACATGGCTGTAAGAGACGAAATTAGAAATCGTATTGCTGCTTACTACGGTGTTTCATCAGTATTTATGATTGACAATGGAAAATCTGGGGGATTAAATAACGAAGGTATGCAAATCTTAGTTACAAATCGGGCTGTAGAATTTGGACAAAAAGTATACACTGAAGTTTTATTTCCAAGAATGTTAAGGGAAATGAATGTGTATGATTGGAAATTATCTCTTTATCCTAATGAGGAAGAGGATGAGATTACAAGATTGAGAAGAGATGAGATGGAAGCCAATCTTGCACAAAGAATGATGATGCTAGGATATCAACCTGAATTGTTAGAAGAAGGGAAGAGAGATATTAGATTTGTCTATAAAAAATTAGAAACAGGTCAACAACCCGGCCCTGCACCCCCTGCTGGTGGAGCACCCCCTGCTGGTGGAGCACCCCCTGCTGGTGTACCTCCGGGTGTAATGCAACAGGTAGGTGGGAGTATGCCACCGGGCATTGTTAATCCGGGCGGCGAAGGTATTGGGATGAGAAATAGAGGACCAGCAAGACCTGAACAAAGAGTCTCAATGGGTGCTGGCTCACCTTTTTCTAATGTTCAACAAAGAGGTCCACAACAAAGACCTGTTGAAAGAGCACAAAGAGGTATTTCCGAGGCAAATCGGCCTCGTGGAGCATAAGAGTAATTAAACAGGTATATCTACGGAGCGAGTGAGTAACATGAACCTAACCAAGATGGACTCCTTTGCAAGAAAGATGAATTTACACGCGAAAGCCTTTTCTGAGGCTTTAGATTTGGGAGATGCTGAATTAGCAAAAGCACATCTTCAAGAAGTTTTGAAAGTTAGTAATTTCTTAAATGACGACTTGCATTATGCTATACAAAAGTCTGCTGAAGAAAAACAAGTTAATGAGTTTGCAAACGGAGTTCCTGTAATGAAGTTTAATGAAAGAGGAACTAATTTTGATACTTCTCAAAGGGATAGAGTTCTCAAAGGTACAGTTATTCCTGCTAGAACTAATTACCAAATGAGAAAACACTCTGGTACTTTCGGTGGCTGGCAAAAGTAGGTGTGTTAAATGTCAGAAGAAACCACTGAAGAGCGATTGGTTAACGCTCTTATTTCGAAAATGGAATCTATGGAGTCTGACATAAACGCAGTAAGAAGAGAAAATGAAGTCTTAAAAAAGATGATGAATAATCCTTCTGCTCTTTTGAAAAAATCTGGTTTTGTCCGTATATCTACTCCTCTTAGTGAAGATGTAGAAGGAGATGCTTTTAGGGGAGAAGAGGCTATAAATATACAAAAATCAGAAAATCAATTAGACTCATACACAAATGAACAGATTCATGAAATGAGTTGGGAAGAGATTCATGACATGGCTGATAATGTAAAAACACCAATGGAGTTGTATTAAGATGGTAAGACCAAGATATAGTGAAGTAGACAATGACACAATTGACCTTTTGAATAAGGCTCAAAAATTATTAGAAAGAACAGAATCTATTGTGAAAGAAGATAAATGTCCTTCTTGCGGTATGAAGAAATCTGCTTGCTTAAATAAAATGGGTTGTATGAAAAAGTATGGCGAAATGAAAAAAGCAAATCCTAATTTTATTACAACTTTTTCTACTGAACCTCAAGATGTTACTTTCGTAGCGGAATCCGGTGGACAAACTAGAAACGCATATTACACTTCAAATCAACATTTATTAGATTCAGAAGATGTTGCTAATAAAGGGGCTACAAGTTATGCTTACAACTTAGATACTTTATCCCCTACAGTCAATACACATGATAGACCTCTTGAGTCTCATGAAATAACAAGCGGTGGAGAGTCTAAGACCAACGAGTGAAAAAGGTGGTTTTAGTGTGCAAGAAGATGCTGCTGATATTTTTATAAGAGCAAGAGACGATTTAGTAAACGCTGTATCTGTTTTAGATGAAGATATCTCAACTTATGTTGAAGAGTATATTTTTGCTAAAGCCAATCTTGATGCAAATGGATTTGATTTGAATCCTACTTGGAAAGAAGAAGTTTGTGATTTATTAATTAAGGAAAAAAGAAGGAAAAGAAAGTTATCTAAGGATGAAATACCACTTTATAGGAAAGACCAAAGAGGACATAATAGTGTAGATGACCCGTTTAAAAATAGGATAGAATCTAGAATTGAAGAACATACTGAAGAACATATTCCACATACAGCAGCAAGGGGACATGGTGCTCAATTAAAAATAAAAAGCGACCCAACTAGTTATTATCCTAATGCTCACCCTTTCGATAGAGACCATAACCCTCTTCATAGGATTGTACCCTCTTTTATTGAACCCTCTGATGATGATGAGAAGAAATCTGGTATACCGATGCGTTTTCATATATTAGCAAAAAAATTTTTACCAGCAAAAGAAGGTGAAAAAACAACTGCTGAGAAATTAAAAAAATATGAAATAGCACTTGAAAATTATCTAACTAAAACAGATAACCACGCTCTTTCAAAAAATGTTAAGGGTGGATATAGTTTTCTTGGTCCTTTGTACACAGGTAAAGGCGCTAATACATTAAGTCATGAAGTTGATGCATACAATAGGGATTTTGAACGTTGGAAAAAAAATAACGATGATGGTTCTAGTGATTTTGAGTTAAGAAAAAATCATTTCAAAGATAGATTAAAATCTTGGGAAAATAGAAAGCACAACCCTGAGTATGAAGAAGGCTCAGACCCCGCATTAGCAGCATATTATGGAACGGGCATAGGTGATTTAGAAAACCCAAAAGATATGGCTCATCCAGAATATCTTTCAGATTTATCACATTTCCTCGGCCTTGAGTGGTTTTGACCAAAAGAAAGAACTAAGATTTTTGACCATCTTCGTAAATATGGAAGTGACTCTAATAGACAATTAGTAAAATTTGATGATGGTTTTGAATTACCTATGGGTAGGCTAAAAAGAACCATAAGAACTAGAACCTCGAATGCGAAAACATTTACCTCTAATGAGCCACATTTAGGTGGTGACAATAATATAACACCAATATTAATGTCTAATTTGCCTGAAACTGATAAAGATAAATTTGCCTTTGATTCCGCTTTTAGAGCAGCAAGAGTACCTGTAGATAAAGATGGGAAAATTATAGGGGATATCACTTATGATAAAGAAAGTGAAGACCAAATTCTAAAACCCCTATCTGAAATTGCATTAGAAAATCTACATGATTCTATGGGACATGATATTGATGAGGATGGTTGGTTATACCAAACGTTTCCTAATATGAGTAAGAAAAGATTACTAAAATTAAAAAGAGAATCCGGTGATGATTTTAAAGAAGCCCTAGCAGAAGAAAGTAAGAGTGCTAAAAATATGATTCCTGAAAAAAATCTTTTACACGCTTTGGGTTTTGATTCAGATGGAAATGAAATGGAAGAACATGAAGTTTATGATAACTTTTCTGGCCCTTTAATAGATAATAAAATGTTAAAAGAATTAATGAGAAAGAAAAAAGATTTTTTAGGATTAGACTCTAAGCATAATCAATTAGATGATGCTTACAATGCTTATGAGTGTAATAAAATTTCTAATGAGTTACTTAAAGTCCCAGAAATAAGAAAAGCCTTTGATGACTTGGGTGGTACTCCTGCATCTATATTTGCTCCCGCTTATACGGGTGCGGCTTTAGGAATGGATTTCCATACATTGTTTAGGTCATTACATTATCCAATAGCGGATAAGGAAGGAAACTCTATTCTGGGTTCAACAAGAGGAGACCACAAAACTCCTAATCAAAATCAAGGTATGTTTGCTCATTTATTTTTTCCAAGACCAGAAGAAAGTAAAATTAGTTCTCATGCTTTACAACATAACAAAGCCCTAATTAACAAACTTGGAGGGTTTAATAATATTATAAATGCTGCTAAAAACCATTCTACTGCTCCTCACGTTGCTAGTATGATACATGGTAATAGTGCTATTGAAAACCAAGAAAAATATAAACAAAAAAGAAATATTAATAATTTATCACCTCTTTTATTCTCAACAAATCCTAATTCCGATAACCCTTATGGGTTAGAAATGGGAATGTCAATTGAAAAAATAGTTGATGATGATGTTGTGACAGATATAAGTGATACACTACAAAACTCTTTTAAAGAAATATTTATGAAAGATAAAAAAGCAGATAGAAATGCACTCTTTTATGCTAAAAAAATAATATTAAGAAAAGGTCCAGATTATTTTGATTCTAAAATCAATGATGAAATTAATGCTAACTTATTTGGGGGGAGTTATCACGGAGACAGATTTGATGCTAAAGCATATGGTGATATTCGTATTATTTCTGAAATGGCTAAACATTTAACTCAGTATTACCCTGATGGTTTTTTAGACCCAAGTAATCCAGCAATTAGAGAGAATGTTGCAAGATTATTTGCTGATGCGAATACAGCCTTGAAAGTATTACCACCTGAGTATTATGAAGAATTAGGTATATCTCACCCTACTACTATAGATTGGGGATTTTCTAAAGAAGAAATTCCTTTAGACCCTAAATTACATAGTCTTGGTAGTTTCATAAAACAGGCTGGTATTCCAGTACATAGTAAAACTGATGCACACAAAATAGCAGAACAGTTAGGATTTCCCTTAGATAAAGAACATTTAGACCATATCAGAAAAACTTTAGGTACAATTCCTGAAGGTGAGGGAAGATTTTTGATGTCTCAAAAACAAATGTTATCTAGTTTACTTGATGACGACTATGATAGAGATTTAGATGAACACCTCCATGAAGAAGTAGGAGGGGATAGAAGTAGAAGTTTAAATGAAGAAAAAGTACTTCTTTCACGTAAACAAGCAAATGACCCAGAGTCAAGAAGAAAACGTGATTTACTAGGCCCACTTGTAACTAAGGAAAAAGATTTAGAATCAACATTTAGATTACTAAACAATATAGATGAAAGACATTCTAGAAACCCAGAACTAACTAAAAGAAGTCTTTCTCGTATATTATCAAAATTTGGTATAGACCACGATGCTGCTGATTTTGAAAACATGAAAAACAATCTAGAAGAACATTATGAAGAAGAAAGACATAATTTACATAGTGAAGCCTCTAAGATTTTAGAAAAAGAAAGTTTTGGTATTGAAAATGGCCTTCTTGACAATAGTAATAAGATTAGTAAGTTACTTGGTTTAAAAGAGCATGCTGCCGCTTTAGGGATGACATATTTTGAACCGGATTATATAGAACAAAGTTTGAGAACTAAAAGCAAAGAAACTGGAGGAGAAGAAACATATAGACCTGCTAAAAACACACCGTTTATTTCTACTCATGGTAAAAAAAGAGCAACTACAAAAAATTTACATCCTTTTAGTAAAGGTATTCATGCTTTTAGGAATTTAGTTTTACATGATGGTTCAGATACACCTTTAGACACAAAAATTTCTACTGAAAAAATAGATTGGTTTAATCAACCAGTTTCACATGATGGTAGTGGTCCTACTGTGCTTAACCTCTTTGGGGAGTGTTTCAAAACAGGATTAGAAATGAAACCACAAGGCGCTTTATCTTTTGAAGGTGGTAAACCTGCTTTTTATCCTACAAATCATACACAAAGATTAACTGAACCTGCTCCACAACATTTGAATGTGGCATTTGGTAACGAGATGAGTAGTCAGATTCAAAACGCTGATGCTAGACCTTTAGAAACTGAGCAATCTCATGCAGAAACAATACGTCAAGGTTTTGGTGATGTGCAACCAATGGTATCAGACCCCTTAAATCAACTTGGAAAAGATGCAGGAATCTATGCTAATTTATTATTGAATCCTGATGAATTATTAATTAAAGGGGATAAGGAACCCGGTTGGGTTCCACCAATTAGACCAATGCATAGAATATTCAAGTTTAAACAATTAGAAGAACTTAGAGGTTTTACTGGTGGTTGGTGTGTTTCAAAATGGTATGATGGAAAGAGATTAGTCATTACTAAGAAAAATAAGAAAGTCACTGCGTATTATGAAGATGGTAGTAGAGGTGCAGTTCCTGATTGGGTGAAAACAGGTATCAAAAAATTAGGAGAAAAAGACGCTACATTTGATGCTATACTATCCAAAAAGAATCTACACGTAATTGATATCATGCATTACGATGGTACAGATATTATGGATATGACTGTTAGAGAGAGATTCAAAGTTTTAAGAGGACAATTTGATAGCCATGAAGAAGTGATAATTTGTGGACCACATGATACTCGATTTACAGATGATGAAGGATTGAAAGATGCAGTAGACAGTTTGAGTAAAGAACATTCTACACTTTTATTGAGAGATAATAAATCTACTTATATGAGAGGAGAAAAGAGACATCCTAAGTGGGTTTTATTGCGTAAGAATAGAGATTTAAATCTGATTGTTTTAGATAGAAGAGGTGAAGCGCCTGAGTTTATTTACAGATTAGGTGCTGGTCCAGTAATTGATAAAGAAGGATTTGGAGATAGGGCTGTTCCTTTCAAAGACCAAGTTTACGTTGATGTAGCAACAATTACTAGTCCTAAACCGTTTGAAGAAGGTGATATTGTTAGGGCTAGATTCACTGGTGTAGAAAAGAATGAAAACTATGAAAGAGATGTGTATAATGTTCAATTAAGTAAATTAGTTGGTGAAGGAGAGGGTGAAGGAAGTGCCAGTTTAGAAACACTATCGTTACTAGCAAAGGCTTTCCCTCCTATTCATTTACCACATGATATAGATATAATTGATAGAAACGTAATTATCTCTTTACCTAATGATGATAGTGTTACCTATAAATTAGAAAAATCTTCTTTAGGATATTGGGTTCATTCTCCCACTACTTCTCTTTCAGATATGGGGTTAGGTGAATATAGTATAGAGTTGTCTGAAAGTCTTAAGCCGTTTTGGGGACAAGTTGCTAGTTTGATGTTGAAAGGAAAAGTGACTAAACTTCCTGCCGAAGATAAAAAAGTTAGAGAAGAAATACAAGAAGAAGAAAGTGCAGGTCTTGTAGATGCTGATGATAAAAACAGGTTGTTAAAACCTAATTTTGAAAAAGCCTTAGAAATTATAGAGAGAAGTTTAGATGTGTTAGATAAAGGTCATTCAAACATGGCAGGAAGGGGTTTAGGTATTGATTTGGGAGAACCAAACGCTAGTCCAAGGGGTCCAACTGTTTTACAAGATGAAAGCACTATGCCTGATTATGATATGAGAAGTAGACCTACTGAAGAACCAGAGAAACCTGAAGACTATCCTAAAGCGGAAAGGAACACTAAGAAAAAGAAGCCTTCCGCTTCATATAAATAGTATAACATTTGATTCTCCTTGAGTATGATGTCTGCTACAGTACGTTCTGAAGGCACTCAAGGCATCACTATTCTAAAAGGTGGAGACCTAGTTGTCGCTGGATATGCTAGTGTTGAAGTCGTAGATAAACAAGGTGATAAAATCACAAAAGAAGCGTTAAAAGATGCTTTTGCAAAGTACATGCAAGATGAGAAATATCGTAATGTACAATTAGCACATTCAAATATACAGGTCGGTGAGGTTATTCCTTCTTACACCGACAACCAAGGTCGTTTGTGGAAAAGCGAAGTTGATGACACAGGAATGTTTGTTGTCGTTGCTTTGAGAGACGACATTGAGAAGGCAAAAGAGGTTGCCGCAGAAATAAGAAAGGGTTCGCTTCGTGGTTTTAGTATTGGAGGACAGGCTTTCAAGCGTGTTCGAAAATCAGACGCTGAACACGGTGATTACCAAGAAATCAGTAAACTAGAACTTCACGAGATTACAATATGTGAGAGGGGCATCAATCCAGAAGCCACCTTTAGGATATTGAAACAAGACCAAATGGTGAAAAATATGACAAACGATGATAATGTTATGACGCAAATGACTGATGTCTTGTCTCGCCTTGAAGGTCGCCTTGATGATATGGAGAAAGCAATGCCTCCTGCTCTGAAAGAAGCGATGGACAAGAAGGGAGACAAACCCGAGAAAGCCGATGAAAAAGAAGCAAAAGATGATAAAAAGAAAGAAGATGCTGACGTAGAAAAGTCAGAATTTTCTGATGTCATTACTTCTGAGTACCTAAACTGGATGGAAGACACTCTAAAGAGTGCTGGAGTCGATGTTGATGGTGCAAGAAGTCACTTTGATGGAATCGAGAAAGCCAACCTTGGCTCAACCCCTGAAGCAATCGGCGATGGTGCTGACTACTTCGCAGGGCAAGTTAAAGGAAGAGCACAAGAAAACGGTGCTCCTTCTACTAACGCTGTAGGTAAAACTACTGGTAGTGGTGGAAAAGTTGCAAAATCCGATTTCTTGACTCCTGATATGGTATCTACATCTGATGTAGAGGCTGCATATGAAGTATACAAAGCGGCAATGGAAGAAGCAGAACTACGCAAATCCCTTGAGCACGACTTCGCAAGCCGATATGAAGCAGAAAGAGCAGCAGAAATTTCAAAAGCAACCGCAATGGAATTTGATGCTCGTGGTCCATTAGATGAGATTTCAAAAGCAATTGCTTCTCTATCCGAGAGAATTGACTCAATTACAACACCAGCAGAAACAGGTGAAACACTCACAAAGAGTGCAGATTCTGTTCCTTCAATTAACGTTCCTTCTACAGAAGACTTGGCAGAAATGTCATGGGATGAGGTGCATAACCTAGCAAACAGCGCATTTAGGAGTGCATAAATAAGGAGTGATAAAAAATGGCAAGAAATTATGTACGAACAATAACTGATATGGAAAGATACTACTACGGTGCAGGTAACTCAATGGGTTACTCATACTCTGGTAGCGAACTACTGAAATCGGATAGCCCAATGCTATCCACAACTGCTGGTACTTACCAAGCAATCTATGGTAGAAAAGTATGGTCGCAACTGAACCAAGAGTTCAATGCGTTCTCTATTCTACCTAAGAGACCTTGGGACCGTTCCGGTTGGCGTGTAATCACTGGAAAGCCTAACGGCGGTGCTCTACACGGTGGAGTTGCAGAAAACGCAACACTGCCTGACACTGTAAAGCCTACTTTCCAGCACGTTGCAGCAAAGCCAAAGACCATTGCTCACACATTCGATATGTCTGAGACAGCAATCTTCCTTGCAGACAAGGATGACGGTCTTGGTGACATTCGTTCAGTAATGAAAGAAGAAATGGGTAAGCACCACGCAGAAATGGTAAACAAGATGCTTCTAACAGATGCTTCTACCGTTGCTGGTAACAACTTCGAATCTTTGGATAGAATTACTGTCGGAAACAATCAAATGGCATCCGGTACTCACTACGATGCTGGTGACGAAGATATCTACTCAATTGACCGAAGTTCTAACACTTGGGCTTTTGCTGAAGATAACGCAGACGCAAGTAGTGCTAACAGGAATCTTTCTTTAGACCAATTAGACACACTTTTCCAGAACATCTGGGAACGTGGAGGAAACCCGAAAGTTATTCTAACTGGATATGATACTCTAATGAGACTACAACAACTATTGCAGTCACAACAGAGATTCATGGAAGAGAAGAGAGTTACACCTACTTACAATGGAGTAAAGGGTGTACCGGGAATCGAGGCTGGTTTCATTGTTGCAACATACAATGGTGTACCAATCATTCCTTCCAAAGATGTGCCTAAAGATGGAATCAGTAGAATGTACTTCTTAGATACAGACTACGTTTACTTTAGTACAGCAATTCCTACACAATATTATGAGAGTGGTATCGAAACAGGTGACCCATTCGCAATTAACAGACTGGGCCAAGAAGGACTATACCGAACCATGGGTGAAGTATGGACTACTTTCTTTGGTGCTCATGGTAGTGTGAGGGACTTACAATAAATAGGAGATGATGAAGTATGGCAATTACATATACAACAAGCGGAAGTGCGGTATTTACAGAAGATTTCAATCTGGACTTATACGCAGGAACATCAGTAGACGACACAGCATGGCTAGACGGTGGAGCAGCATCAGGTTCATACCCCGGTGCTCTTGACGGTTTCCAAGCAAAAAACAGTAACACAACTAATGCAACAGGTGGTGCAAAATTAGTATGCGGTAGATTCACTACAGCGCTTGCTAACAATGAGACACTTACATTAAGTGGAGATGCAACAAAAATTAAGGCTGTAATTATTGGAGACAATTCTACAGCAGCAGCAGGTGTAACACTAAAGGAAGCAATCAGCGATGCTGGTGTTGCTACCTTCAAAGTTACAGACACATCAGATGCATTAGTTACATGCTGGATGATTGTAGAATAAGGTGGATAAAGTATGCCGACTGTACGATATAATGGTCCTTCTTTCTATAGAAGAAGCCCTGATGCGTATAGCCCGGACTTTACACGCGGAGAAGTAAGGGAAGTAACTCAAGCATGGGTTGACGAGTTCAGCCGATACTTAGTTACCCCTTATTTCACCGTAGAAGGAAGTGAAGCAGTTCACCGAGATGAAGGAAACGACGGCATACCTGACGCTTCATGGCGAAGGGGAGCCATCGTAAAATGGCTAGGTGAACAAGGCGTAGACTTGTCCGGCTCATACAGAACAAAAACATCTCTTTTAGCAATGGTTGACGAACATCTAAACCCTCCTGTAGAGGAACCAGAAATTATTGAAGAACCAGTAATAGAGGAAGAAGTTACAGAAGAAGTTATAGAAGAAGCCGTTGTGGAAGAAACAACAGATAATAATATGGAGTGATAAATTATGGCATTTGCAAGTACAATAGACACAAGACCGCATTACATTGGTGACCTTTTAATGGTTACTGGAACTTTTACTAATGGCGCTGGAGACGCTGGTGGAAACATCGACTTATCTTCAATGTTAGCAGGAATAATAGGGGCTGGCGCAAACGCTGGCTCTTCTACTGCTGGCACAGGGGCGGGAGTTGACGGAGTTTTCTCCCTCATCAACGGCTCTACATTAGTAATACAAAGTGTTGCAGGTCAAGACGGAACATGGTATGCATTTGGTCGCCGCAATTAAGGCGGTGATTTAAGTGGCTAACATAGCAACATCGTACAAGATTATTGGACCCTTTTCTCCAAAAGAGTTCAGTGATACTACTACATTGGCTGCTACAATAAATACGGCTGCTGGGTCTTTGGGGGAAAGTGGAGACACTAATACTCTCATTGATTCAGTGCCGTTTTTAATGTTAGGTAACGTTTACATAAAATTATCATGGGTGGTGAGTTAATGGCTTCAATAGACCCTAAGTTCAAAATTGTTGGACCTTTTAGTCCGAAGCAATTTTCTGACACTACTACCCTAGCATCTACTATAGATACAGCAGTTGGTACACTAACTGGTGCTACAAGCACTACTAGTCTAATAGCGGCTGAACCTGTAATAGTTTTAGGACAGGCATTTATTGTCTTGACTTATGTATGAGGTGTCATACATGGGATTCGAACTCCGTGAAATGGACATTGAGGACTTAGACGTTGCTCAAAAAACAAATGTTCGTTACTCATCTAGTATAGGTGAAGGTGCGGTTTTCGATACACAAAAACCACTAGCAGGAGTGGTATCACAGCAGCGACAACGAAATAAGAACATTGGAGATATTCTAAATATCGGTTCTGGTACTCGATGTCGCTACTGTGGTTTCTTGCACTTTATGTTTAGAGAAACATGCGGAGCATGTAACAAACCAATGGAATATAACATGGCGGAAAGGAGTGAGGAGGCAAGAGAGTAATGCCACAAGTATTCAGTCCCGGTGAAGCCGAAACAAGACCTTTAGACCCTGATGCTATTGTTTATACAACTGCTCAAAAAGTGGCAGATTTACTTGAGATAGGTCCTCAAGAAGAAGTAGCGGTTGCGGCAGATAGTGATTCTGACGGGGTATATATCACAGGAGCAGACTACAGAAATTGTGGTTGGGCTGTTGGCGATACAATTCTTATTTATTCAGATGCAGACCCTTTAGGTCTTGAGCGTACAATTTCATCTATTACCACATCTGTAAATGGTGTAAAATTAAATTTCACAGATAGTATTACGGCTGCTGATTATCAATCGGCAGATAATACCTATGTTCAAAATCAAGCCTCTTTTACTAACGGAAGAACAAGAGGTGTAAAGCGTTCTAAAGTTGAAGAACTCATAAAAAGATGTCAAGATAGGATAGATAATATTACTCATAATTCTTGGAGGCCAAATCTGGTTTCAGCAGAATATATCAATTTTGACACCTACAAACCATATAGGAGACGATATTATACAGATTATGTCGGTACAACCCCCCTATTGTTCCGTAATGTTCAGCAAATGTTGCGTATAGAATTGTGGCAAGGAGACGATTACAGAGAAATTGGCTCTGCTGAAGCCCGTATCAAAATACCAGATTCATTAGCAGGTGGTACTTTATCTGGTAAAATTATACTTTCTCCGGGTAATGGTACAACTGCTGAATTAAATATAGGTACTGCTACTTCTGCTTGGAGAGCAGATTTTGACAAAATTACTACCGCACAAAATCTTGCCGATTTAATCAACAAAGAAGATAGAATAGGAAAAACCGCATTGGCTTTTGAGCCAGCCTTTACTCTTGAAGGTAGTACTGATAATGTAGCAGTTCATAATGAGTTTTTGGCTACTGCTAATTCTGATTACGGTACTGGTATAGTAAAGATAAGTAGTATGAGACAAACAAAAGCGGGAGAAAGTTGTAGTATAGTTTGTACAGTACCGGGTGTGACAATTGAACAAACAACAAAGGCTACTGCAACTTTTGTAAGTATTGATTCGACTACTGTTACCGTAGACTCTACAGCAGAGTTTGTAGATGCAGGAGTGGTCCTAGCAAGTAACGGGAAAGCCTTTAGATATTCAGGAAAAACTGATACAACATTCCTTAACTGTGCCAATGTTATAGCAAATAGCCTAGATAATCTTTCAGGTACTACTTTTGAGCAAGATTCTTTTGTTGTAGATTTACAAGGTGGTAGTGCTAGTGGAGACCAAGGTAGATTGAGAGATTGGTGGTTAGACCATGAAATGGGAATTATCTATTTCAATAACTCATATCCTTTCTTTGAGTGGAACGCTGTAAAAGTTTCATACATATATGGAGAGCGATATTTAGAGAAGGCTATAGAAGATATCTGTACTAAGATGGTCGCTATTGATTTATTACTTTCAGATGATAGAAGTGTGTTGATTCCTGAAGGTACACAAAATGTTGATTTAACTTCTAAAATCCAACTTTATCAACAAGATATTGATAGAATGCTTCCTAGATATATAGAGGTGGTGGCGTTCGTTTGAAGCCATCAAGAGAAACTAAAATATTCTTAAAACAAGTTAGTGATGCTTTTGCTAATGATGAAGAAACACAAAAACAGTTGAAAGAATTTATTTTACAAGAATCTGAATATAAAGATAGAATCAAAAGACAAGAGTACGGTTTAGCACAAATAAAAGAAAACACCGATGGTAGTTTTGAAGATTTAGATGGTAATCCTGTTTCTGAAGAATATAAGAATACAGTAAACGAGTTTGTAGATAAAAGAATGCTTACAGAATCACCGGAGTTAAGAAAGAGTAATATTGAATACCGTGGTGGTTCTATTGTACCTGATACGACTTATCATTTGAGGGAGGTGGAAAAAATTGGTAGCGACGTGGCTAGAAGGAATAGATTTAGTAATTAAAACCCTACAAGATAACTGGAATAGGGGTAATACTAATGGCATCAAACCGATAATAGTAGATATGGCTGAAACTGCTCCAGAGAGAGGTAAGCGTATAGATTTGAAAAAACATGATTATATTTTTGTTTTTGAGACAGCCCATAATGAAGAGACTCCAGAAATCCTTTATGATTTTGTAACTACTAGAATTAATATTACCTTAGATGCCCGCACTATGAAGAGCAGAAAGCAACAACAATTAATGGAGAATGAAATTAGAAGATGTGTTCATTTAGCAAGAAATGGAGACGGTGTAAATCATGATAGGATGGTTTACAAAACTCGTACAGATTTATCAGATAGGACTAAATTTCTCTTCAGAACCACGTTTCAAGTAGAAGTAGTTATCTTTGCTGAACTTATCCCATGAGGTGTTAGTATGCCGAGCCGAGTGTATAAAGGAGATTTGACCGAAGTAACATTCGGTCATGAAAGTGGAATTGACCTACCCCACGACTATGACTCATCTTTTCTTTTTAGAGCGAAAACAGGTACTCGTGATTTAGATAAAGACACTTCAATTATTACTTTTAGTGGAGGCACAGGAATTGTTGATTCTGGTGTGTTAAAATCACCAGTAGGAATGCTTGTCGGTGCTAAAATTGCTTTTACTAATCTTCAAGGTACTAATTTTTTAACTGCTGATGATTATATGAAATCTGGTAGAACATTCACAATCATCAAACACGCTGTGGTAAGTGGTGCTACGGAGTTAACCATAACTCCTGCTCTAAAAACAGACCATAGTGGTGGTAACAAAGATTCTGTAGCGGGTGAGTTTTTGCGTATTTTACCATTTTCTACACCCTCTATTGATACGCAAATGTCATACAACGCTAGTGCTCTTGTTGCAAAAGAAAGGGTTTTAACAGACCAATTTGTAGGATTAGTAAGTACAGTAACTTTACCTGAAACTAAAGTCGATTTAAAGAGATACCATGTGGTTGGTTTGGGAAGAGATGTTGCTGTTCAAGTACCCGGAAGATTCCTTAATTTAGATGG
>Ga0181553_10001913_pt1 | contig 18569 bp, 15 predicted proteins | sample 011ome_17_FD_133753 | JGI IMG/M metagenome (GOLD analysis project Ga0181553, IMG submission 133753) | Coastal salt marsh microbial communities from the Groves Creek Marsh, Skidaway Island, Georgia - 011502XT metaG (megahit assembly) | ecosystem: Environmental > Aquatic > Marine > Intertidal...
GGGGTTGACTTTTACCTTAAGATTAAATAACGTCTGAAAACATATTGCAATCTTTTGAATAAAGATTAATAGCAGAGCGTATGTACGAGATTCTAGTATAATCACGATTTGCTTCAGGTTTAGAATATTCATCTAAGATAAGTTCTTCAAGTTGTTCTAGTGTGTATTTACACCCTACTTGAGGTGTAGGTTCAGGTACAACTACATTCATAGCAGTACGTACTCCATTTTTTGCTCCACAAGATTTACAAGCCATAATTAAATTTTTTAGTTTAGTGAAGATCAACCCAAAGTCCATTTGCACGCACTTGAAGTTTATTTGTTGAAGTGTTATAAATTACAAGCCCATCGTTAGGAAGGTTAATGTTATCTCGTTGAGAAGTGGTCATACGTGGAAATAGGATACCTCCATTTGTACTGTTTACTTCAAAGGTTGCACTTACAACAGGACCTGATGGTGTGTTAATTCCGACTCTACCAAATTCATTAATATAGATTCGATTATTGCCATCTGTCATAATGTAAAAATCATTTTGAGAAACTGTACCTACATACCCTAAAGAGTTAGTAACACCAAAACCTGCCCATACTGGAAGAGACAAAGAAGGATTTGAATTATAAGCATCAATCCGTAATCCTGTTCTGTTTTCAAAACGATAGCTTGAACCAAGCGTATGAAGAGTGTAAAGCGGAGAAGTTTGATTAATCCCTAATCTACGATTTGTATAATCCCAAACTAAACTGTCAGACCCTGCAAGTGTAGAAGTTCCACTTCCGTATGCAATTTGTTTATTGTTTGCAGTTACAGAATTGATACCTAGAGCATTATCTAAAAGAGAATTAAGGTTTGTATTTTCCCACCTACGATCTAAAGAGTCATAAGCAATAACTTGCCGGTTTAATTTGTTTGTGATGTAAACATCGTGAAGCTCATCCAACTCATATCCGTTTTGGATTTGTACAAAAACAATTCCATCACTAGCGTGTTTACGAACACACAATCCAATTTGTACTCCGTGATTAGGGGCTTGAGGTCTTACAGCAGTCATTGCTCCAGCAGTATCTTTAGAAAGCCATACAATACCCCCTTCTGTAAGATTAGATGTGTTGATTCCCCTCACATATCCAAATGTGTTACAAAATGCTTCTTGATTTGCAGCTCCTGATTCTGTCATTACTCCAAATGTTGTAGAAGAGGTAGCTTCAGAATTTGCTTGTGCATATCTTACTCTTTTTTTAGATCCAGTTGATCCAACAAGGTATACAACCTTTCCTTCTTGCAAAGGAGTATTGTCTGCATACCTAACGAGAAAGGGGGACTCTTGCCCAATTTGCTGAGTTACATTTCCTCCTTTCATTCCAAATTCAAAAGTACCATCATCATTGTTCCAACGCATAACACGTTCTCCACCTGCAAGTACAGGGGCTGCATTAAAACGGATACGATCTAGGATTGAGAGGGAAATAGAATCTCCTGCAACAGTAATTCCTTCTCCTCCATTAAATCCTGCAATCATTACCCAGTTAGAAGCAAGTGGTCCAACAAAAGCATATAGTTGCGGTTTGTCAGGACTTGTACATCCGTTTATAGCAAGATGGCTGTCTCCTAATCCGGGAATATAGTTAGGTGCAGTACATCCTGAAATACGGTCAATATCATCTCCACGTAATTCCCAAGTAGTACCATTATAGTCGTATAGTTTTACGTTTGTAACATCAAAGTAAACTTTAGAAGACCTGCCTACTGCTGTGTGAGTAGGAGCACCTGTACCATAGGTAATGCCAGCAGAATGCGTAATTGTTTGTGCATTAAGCATCATTAGAAATCCGTTTAGCAAAAGTGCTAACGAAATTCCAAATAGTGCTTTAGAAAAGTTTGATTTATTATTCATCATATCTATGTTTTTATATATGTTAAATGTCTAAGAATGTCTAAAGACCCTAAAAATGTCTAAGTTAGACATTATACAGCAAAAAGAATTTTCACAGGGATACCCGGAAATACTTCTGTGTGTCCTGCATCTGCCATATAATAATCTCCAATAGAAAGACCAGCAGTTACAGCTTCTTGATTACTCTTATATTTTGGAAGGTTGTTTAACCACACTAGAGGATTTCCTGTAAGACCTTGTGGTCCTTGAGGGCCTTCAGGTCCAATAGGTCCTTGTGGTCCTGTTGGAAGAAGAGTGCCTTCAGAAAAACAATTACAATTTGGGTTATAATTCATATCAAGACTATTTAAGATGTTATCTTCTAAGTTGTATTTTTCTCTTTGTTGGATTTCAAATACCATTTTGTGAATGGCATTATAAAGAGCAATGCCTTTTTCCTGATTGTTACAAGCGACATAATTAACCGCAATATCTACATCAAGCAACTGTAGAAGAATCTTGTGAGCAGCTTCTTCGTTACAACGCTCTAATTCGATCTGTGCTTGACGATAAATCTCTGCCTTAAGGTTGTGTACTCTTAAATGAGTTTTGCTCTTAGAAAGGAAATTATTGGGATCTACGCTCATTCTAATGGTATAGATACCATCTGCTAAACACTCAGGATGAAAAGTATTAAAAAGATTTACAGTATTTACATTAAAAACAGTGTTAGGAGTATAAGCTGTGTTTAAATAACTATTTACGTTTGGACCTACAACTTCTAATACTGGATTAGACACTGGAAGTTCAGGATTGTAATAAGAGGCATCTACAACACTAATACAGTTGTGTGTATCGTGTATTGCAAAGTCAATATATGATTTTTTTAAATTCATCTTAGAAGTATGTTATTAGTTAATTAAGGCATCCTCTGATTGTTCTGCTCGTATGGTACATACCTTTGATCTCCATTATCTAAGGCTAGTTGAGCCACAGTTTTGTTTAGAATGTCAAGAAGACTTGAGCTTACAAACTCTGGATCAATATCTACGTTAGGGTTTCCATTTTCATCTAAACCACCATCAGCCATATTAATTTTTCTTGGCCTTCTAAAATAATAAAAATTTACGGAGTTTATAGTAAAGTCTCCATAAATTTTTAATTTATTTTGCGAAATGGTGTATAACGTTTCTCCCCATTCTAGGGATGGTTTCCAAAACTCATCATTTAAAAGTTGGTTAATGTCTGCTTCTTTTTTATGGTATGAGGTGAGGAGGCAAGGAGCAAAAGCATCAACTCTATAGGAATGGTAATAATCTTCGGGAAGATCAATAAACCAATAGTTGTTTTCTTTTTGAAGGGTAGACTCTACATTAGAAATTAATCTTTGTAGTTCATCTATGCGAGTCCGATTAGTGTCAGAAAGTTTTACCCTTTCTTCCACCCACAATTCCTGCATAGCATTAAAAGTCCTAACAAAAGTATGTTTAGGAATATTGTCTCCTTTGTTAGTACCTAATACATTCAACCTGTCTTGAATGTATCTATATGCTTCTATTACAGTCATTTTAATTTATTTGATTAATGAACACCTTATATGAAAATAGGGGGCTTAGAAACCCAAGCCCCCTAAAAAATATCACATACTAAAACACTTAAAACAATTCAACCTTAGCACCTACAAATGCAGTAGTCAATTGACCTTTCAATGTATTGAACAAGTCGATGTTAGACTCGTGGATGTACATAGAAACTGTCTCACGATTACCAATTGAGGTAGAGTACTTGTAAGTATCGCGGATGTGCTCAACTTCAATCTTGAAGTAGTAATCATCCAACTTAACTCCGTACTTGTTACCATTGCGGAGAGCAAGCAACAAGTTTTCTTTGTTAGTTTGGTTGAAGAACAATTCGCGACGATCATTACGAGTGATGATGATTTGCTTGATAACATCACGGCCTTTCAAAGAACGTAGTGTAGCACCTTTTACCTTACGGAACATTGGGAAACCTGTAGAGCAGACTGCCAAAGAACCATCTGGAGTATAGAGGCTGATAGCCAAATCAATTGGATCTACATTATCAAACTCGTTGATGTCCCAGATATTTTCAAGGAAAGTATCGTTCCACTCAAGAGTAGTGAACTTAAGACCGCACTGGCAGCACTTATCAGCAGGAGCAGGAGGTACTGGGCAACCATTACCATTTACTGTCCATCCTTCGCAAGGGCATACTTCCCATTTGAAGCCCATATAAGTTGGCAAGTCATCAAACTTAGCACCATCGCTTCCATAAGTATCGCAGCCATCATCAAGAAGAGCATTGTTGTACTGATCTACAGTGAAACGAACAATACAAGTTGTGCTGTCTGCACTTAGAGCAATTGTACCGGGTACTACAGAAGCATCAGATGCCAAAGATGCAGTTACCAATGCAAGCTCTTCAGGGTTAGATTTGCAATCATCATTTTGCTTTGTAAGGCAAAGAGAACGCTTAATCTTGTAGAGAGTATTAGGATCTGCTACCCAAGCAGTAGTGATTGCAGTAGTTTGTAAGCAAGATGCACCTGTTACACCCAAGTATTTGAGGATACCAGCATCAGTGCTTGTTACAGATACCGCTTCTAAGCGAGTAGAAGCAACTACGTAGTAGGTAGAAGTTCCATAGCTAAAGTTCACTTTGCTTGCAGAAGTTACAGTTGGCCACACAGCTTGAACAGCAGCAAGAACAGCATTTGCTGTAGTCTCGCTGTTTGTGTTGTCAATTGTTACCAAGTAAGTGTAACCGCTTGCTTGAGCAGTAAATCCAGATGGACAAGCTGCACAATCTTTCAATACAACATCACGCTGAGAGTAAGCAGCAGGTGCTTGTGCACTTGTCAATTGTACCAATTCGTAAGTAGTGTAAGGAGCTGTACGGCTCTTAACAGTTACTTTTAAAGAAGGGTACTGCTGTTGGATTTCAGCAAGAGCAAGCTCATCACCGTTATCACATACAGTCAAATTGTACTTTGTGTAACTTACTTTTGTTGGTTGAACAACAGCAGGAGAGCAGTTCATTACTTTCTCAACTTCAAAGAAACGATTAACCCAGAACAAGTCTGTCTTAAAACGCTCCATAAGAGAGTCAATTACCAAAGAGCAATCAATCTTACCATTTACACAGCCACAAGATTCATCGCAGCAAGGAGTATCAACAGATACAATCTCGCTAAATTCACGACCAAAGATAGAACGTACAGCACGGCCCTTTACATTGATGTGGAAGTCATAAGTCTTACCGCATTCAAAGTTAAGAGATTCGCACTCATCAATTCCATTATAGCCCAAGTAATAAACTTGTTTTAGGTCTTGTTTTTTAGGGGTGAAGAAACGAAGGTTAGTTACTCGACCTAATACATCGCTTTTAAAGCTTACATCAGAGTTGAGTGGGTTGTACATACGGTTGATTTTTTGACCATCTGTACCTTGTTTAGCATTTGGAGAACCAACAGCAAGGAGCACATTCCGTGTAGCAGCATCTGCTGGAGAAACAGCCTGATATGTGTCAGCATCCAGAATTGCAAACTCAAAAGGGTTCAAGTCCACAGACTTTTTACCAGCAGTTGCTTGATAGTTTACAATCCAGTTTAATTCCAGTTCATTTGAGAACATAACTTGAAATTTAAAAGGTTAAGTTAATAGATTATAATTGGAAATTAGTAATTCGCGTTTTTCAATTGATACTTGATAGAATACGGCTCGTCTTTTGGATCACCTGTACCAAGCTCAATAATGTTTTCAGGAGCATTTAAAAACTCTACTACTTCTTCAAAGTTACGGCCCAATACATTCTGAGTTGCAACATTGATGTAATTGCGGTTTACCATCCGAATAATATTGCGAGACATTGCACGCTTTACTATTACATTGGTATCTACATTCTTTGGATCTTCTTTAATAGCACGTAAGAAACGGGCTGCATTTTGATCCGATGCTAGGATATAATCAGAGAGACGATTGTAAGCAATAATATCTGTACTGATACCTGCTGTTGGTTCAAACAAGTACTCTGCTGTGAGGGTTAGCATTTCCTTAGAAGAGACGTTCAATTTTTCAAGAGCAGCAATTGCTTCGTTTTTAACACGCAATTGAGTGTACTTTTTATCTTGCTCACGCTTCTCATCTTTTAATTCAAATAGGTATGGATCTGTAGGACTATTGTCAAATGGGTCATCTTGCATTTTGATAATCCCAAATCCATTGTGATACTTGAGGAGGTGAAGGTCAAACTCTCCCTTTGGAGAGTTTTGAATTACAGTAGTTTCGTGGTCAAGAGTGATTTCATAGTTGTCCAAAAACTGCTGCCCTTCAGGAGAATCAAACTGTACATTAAGAATGCGCTCAAAATACTCATATTCTTTTGTGCCTTTCTCCAACCCAATTTGGTATCGGTTATTTACAAATGGAATTATAAGAGATGATTGACAAGAAGGGAATACGCTGTAATCTAGTTCTTCCCAACCCGGAAGTGGGTTTTCATTCTTACGTTGTGTGATAAAAAGAGTTTGTCCTAAATTACCACCCAAATCAGCTCCTCCTGTTTTTTGTTTTGTTTTAGTGCTATTAGTTGTTGACATATATTCTTTGTTTTTAAGTTTGTTTTAAGTATGTGAAAGATTAGAGTAAGGGAGTAGATAAGCTCCACTCCCTACTCTAATTAGACAGGGGTTTAAGCGTAAACAGGCTCGAAAATCATCTTACCTGTATTTGGATCAATAGGCTTAATGATGAGCGTTTTTGTTGGGTCAACCAAGCGATATGCTTTCATACGCTTTTCAATGAATACGTTAAAGCCCGGGATGTTTGGATCACCGTGGTGTGGCTTAGTACCCATATCTTCGTATGCCAACTTACCATTCTGATAGAAGTGGTTGAAGTCCCAGTTAGGACCGTATACCAATTCTTGAATGTTTCCACCTTCTCCGCTCATATCATCAATGATGAAAATGAAAGAAGAAAGACGCTCACCCAAGTAAAGTGGGTTAGAAGTTTCGTTTGCATAAATAGGATCAAGAGCAGGTACGTGTACAAACTCAATGATACCATATTCCCAACGGTAAGACATGAAGTTTTGAGTCTCAAGGTGCAACTTTTGGTTGTCAGCTCCTACAACATAGCGGGTATCACCCATTGTCAACATGTTCATACCTTTGAACTTTTCACGCAATTGAGTACGTGCAATTTTCAAACCACCACGACCTGTACCGATACGGATTGTTTGCTTTCCATAAGGGTCCATCTTGTCCTTTAAGCGAGAAGTAAGGATTGCTTCCAAACGCTCCAAAGTGAATTTAGGGATGTTGTAAGGAACAAAAGATCCCAAGTTGAATTGGTGGAAAAGGCCAACAGGAAGATTAACTTCTGTCTTGTTGTCCAATTTCATAGTACCACCAGAACCCCATACCTCGTAAACTTCAACATCACGCTCATCTTCTATCATTGCAATCGCTTCTACAACAGGAATCCAAGCAGACTTAACCAAGTCTTTTTTAACCTGTGCCTTTGCATCAGCATTTGTAAGACCTTGCTTTGCATATGCATCAATTGGGCTTTCACCACGCATTACTGCATCAGCAGAAGGAGAACCATCAGCAAACTTGTACATTTCACAAATCTTGCGATACTCTTGAAGAGATTTCACAATTGGATCTGCAACTTTAGAGTAAGCAGCATCACGAGTTACACGGAAATGCTTGTGTGCGTGACCTTCACCAACGTGTAGGTAGTACTCGCGGTGTCCTGTTTTGATGTTTGGTAGGGAGTCATACAGAGTGCTGTATTCAGAACCAATAGAGCCAGTACGATAGAAGATAGTTCCGGGAGTAAGGAACTTCATTGGGAAGAACTTGAACTTACCATTTGTGGTGTTCATCTTCACAGTGTAGATAAAGCCAGATGCTTCATTACCGATGATTTCATCCCCAGTAACTACCAACTCTACCTGAAGAAACTTATCAGGAGAGATAATTGCACCATTACCAAACTGCCGTTGTTGGAAGCGAATCTTAAAGGTAGATCCATCAATGCCCGGAGTTTCAGTAGCAGAAAGATACTCAAGGATACGGTTTGGTTGAGAAGCCAATGGGTATTGGTAGCGAGCAATGTGACCATCAATCATAACACGGTTTACACCGTTAGAAGTTGAGATCATATCAAAGATACCGTTACGCTCCATGTAACCAGTGGTAATCCAAGGGGTAATCATACCCAAGTCAGTACTGTCCGAGTATTTCTCACCATGACCAGCATTCATACGAAGAAGGTGTGCTGTATCAAGATTGTGCATATTTACATCGAACTCTTTTGTCTGGAGATAAATCCCAGAATAGAGGCCATTAGGCAAAAAATTGTTATTTGTCATATTATAAAAAAGGTTTAAATCTTACTTGTTTTATTTTTTGAAAACATTACCCCATCCTTTGTTTGATTGTGTTGGAGTAGTTTTTTGTCCATTGTCTTTTACTTTGAGCAATCCTGCTTTTTTGTTTGCATCGTACTTATGGTCCTTCACAAGCTCAGAGGTTACTTTAGTTTCTAACATCTTACTGTATTTTGCATCAAAGGCTGCACGGTCTGTGAGAATCATTGTTGCAAGAGCAAGATTTTCTAAGTCTGCCTTTGGGGAGAAACGGTGATAAGTAATCAACGCTTCTAAGTAAGGCATTTTAACTTTCTTTCCTCCGGGCATTGCCACTTCTACATCATCAGAGATTAAAGATGTGAGGAGGTTTTGCTTCTCTGTAGGATTGAAAGCTACATTGGCAATCCGATCTTTTGAGAACAGTTCTTGAAGACGAACAATGTAATCTTTTTTGTATCGCATTTCAAGTTGCCTAATCTGTTGTGCTTCTTCTTCCTTACGTTGTGCAATAGCTTCTGCTGCTTGATCCAACTTTGGTTTAATGCGTTTTGCTTCCTTTTCAAGAAGGTTTGCATTTTTAAGATCTGCAACTTTTTCTTCAATCTCTTCTGCTCCCCAATCTTCATTAGAATACCAAGAGCGAACAATGCGTTCCTGATCATATTCATCTTCCACGTTTAGGTTACTAATGTTTGATTTTTCAATTAGTACACGTGCGTAAGAGATGATGTCTTCTTCTGCATCTGCTGGGTTTGCAGCGTTTAGAGAAAATTGAATTAGACGTTGCACAGTTTCAGGCATATCATTAAAGAACTCCTGTACTGCTTCTTCCTTCTGAATTTCTACATTGTGTCGGATAAGAGCAAGAACAGATTCTTCATCAGGTTCAGACTCTGTATCAAATCCTTCAAATGGTAGAAGCTCACCACCAAATACTGTCTCTGCAAGTTTGTTTGCAATATTTACAATTGTTTGAGACTCTTGAGAAAGTGGTTCTTCAGTAGGATCTTCATTTTGAGCTCCTTCATCTGTAAGCGAGAAATCAATGTTGTCTAAGCTTAGCTCTTTTGCTAAAGCTGTTGGGCTTGTACCATCATCTTTTAAAGAAGTTGGTGGTTCTGTAGGTTCTGTTGGCTCTTCTACCTTTTCTTGGGGTTTAGCCGGAATAGGTGTGTTTAAAGAACTTGTGTCAGGTTTAATAGATGTACTTGCTGGCTTTGCTTGTTTAGGAGAAGTTTCTACACTTGACTCATCAAAAGAAACATCAAAATCTAAACTAATTGGCTGTGCATTAGCAAATACGTTTGGACTTGTAGACATAATTTATAGTGTTTTTTTGTAAAATGATATATTTTTTGTATTTAAAATAATTAATTATTTATTCTCACATAATAATTACGATGATTATAATTAGTTATTTGGTTTTAAGGTTTGTTTTCTTTTGCAATTGCAAGCTGATCTTTAGAAATTTTAAGACGTGCTAAAAGCTCTTCTCGCTTTAATTGAAGCTTTTCTCTTTCGAGTGTGGTTTTGTTTTCCTCTTTTACACGATTACTTTCCATATTAGCTTGGTCTCTTTGTTGAGTAAGGTCTGCTTGCTTAGCTTTATCAAGAATAGACTGATAGTAGTTCATCTTATCAAGCTCTGTATTTTTATACTTGATTAGTTCGTCTATACCACTTCCTTGACCAAATTGGCTTTGTCCAATAACTTTCATTTCTTGAATGTTCTCATTAGACTCAATAGTAAGGAGAAGTTTTTCACGTTCCCATTCTATCTGTTGTGCTTTTTGTTTTTCTTGAGACTCAAGAGCCATTTGTGTACGTTTAGTTTCTTCTTCTTGTTGTTTTTGCATTTGTGCTTCTTTCCTTGCCTGAATGTCTTTTAATTTTTTATGGACATCTGCAATAGATTCAGAAGACATCATACTAAACTTTTCTTGTAAATCTGCTCCCATAGTGTTATCCATACGAACAAGATTTTTATATTCTGCTAGGAGGAGAGTGTCATCAAAAGAAGAAGTTGCATACACACCCAAATCATAGAGGGTGAAGTTTGCTGCATCTGTTTGGAAAATTACCCTCTCATTCTCATCCGCAATATATGTTTCATTTGCACCATTGTTTTGAATTGCTTGGTATTTTGCAAGTTCAAGCATTGTTTGATGAACTTTTTCCATGAGAGCATAGTGTTCATCATAAAGATATTTTACTTGAGTTATAGAACGTTGAATACCCTGAGTAATACCTGTGGCTGTTTCATTTGGAGAAATGTCTCCTAAGAGTTGTTTAGAAGCTCCAACCACATCCAGACATTCCATCTTAATCTTTTCTGCAAGCTGTACTTTTTGGAGAAGTTCTTCAGTACGAGACATATCTACCTTTTGTCCAAATCCTGCTGCAAGAGGATTACCACCTCCAATATTCGATGGGGATGTGTCAATTGGTGCAATACCGGTGTCACGTGCAGTGAGGAGGAATTTTAGATAGTTGTTCTTTCCCCAAGATCCATCCATAGATTCTTGTGGAATTGCATTCTGATTAAGGAGGAAAAATTGGCCAATTTCCGTTTCTAAGATTTGATAGATACGATTCCAAAGGAAATTATAGAATACTTGCCAAGGCTTACAACGGTCTACAATTTGATTTGTAATTCCATATTCGTTTGTGCTTGGTCCTCCATGTACAGGAATATAAGATCCAAACCTACCTATCCGTGGATTAGAAAGTTGTACCGGATATTTTTCAAGAGTTAGCCAAACATCGTGATTTAACTCTGGGTTAGGATTACGGGAGAAATTTATTTTAGATACTCGGTATAATTCGTTAATATAAAAGGGTTCAAGAAATTCTCCCTCAATTAACGCTTCTACACTCTTGCCTTTACCAACTTCAAATTTGGGTCTGAATGTAATTTTGTAGGACTCATCTACAATTGTTGAGGTGAGTTGGTCTTCTATCTTCATATGTAAACGGTAAAGTTTACGTGGTACTTGAAGATACATATGAAGGATCTCAATTAGGTTGTCACGATATTCTTCTCCCCTGTGTTTTGCATTTGTATCAATCTCATTACGAAATGCAAGAAAGTTTTGAATATCTGCTTCAATTGGTTTCTGTGTGTCAAACTGTTTGTTTGATCCTGTAGAAACTGTGAAGCGTGTTGGAAGATACCTCTGTCTTAATTTTTCTACATCCTCATCATTCATCTTTTCTCCCCAACGCTGTATAATCGAAACAGGAGAATCATACTCATACCACATAAACATATATCCTTCACTCACATCATCAACGTATGGGCTTTTTAGGTATGCACAGTTTTCCGGTTTGAGTACAGTTGGTCTGTATTGGGAGTCTTGAAGATCAATATGAATGTAAGGTCTATCACAAACAATTTTATTACGAAAGGCTTTCTTTGAAATTTCTGTGATGTTGTGTCGCCTCTTATCGTTTTCAATTCTATGGTTTGCCCATTGTTCTACTGTAAGACGAAACTCAGTCGATGAATATTTTTGAATTTTAGGAAGAGCTTGAAATATTTTGAGTTGTTCCTCATATACATCGGGTTGTGTTTCAGGAGTAATTCCCTGCGCTTCTAATTCTCCTTCATAAAACTTAAGTGCAGAAGATACTAGAAGTTGTTGTATTTGTTTGTTTTTAAAATCTAGTATTTCGTTTTGTGCCTCACGATTTACAGCAATTGCAGAAAAGTTAATCTTTGTCTTTCCTAAAACAGATGTTAGTGTGTTTACAATGTTGGGGATGATGGGATAAAATTCAAGATCAACTGTAATCTCGTCTTGTGCTCCACCTAACAATTGAAACTCTGCATCTAATTCTGCAATACCCTTAATGTAATCTGTCTTATCAATGATACCATCTGCAAGATTAAAGTTTTTTATAATCTTAGTACGGTTTGCTGCAATATGCCTTCTACCCAATTCTTCATACTGTCGGATAATCTTTTTGAGAAATGCCATATCATTAGCAAGTTTTTCTTCCTCGCTAATAATTAAAGGAGCATTATGGTCATTCCAGAACTGACTATTGGGATAAGTCTTGTTTGGAATTTTCTTCTTAGAAGAAAGTGTATTATTACCTATGGCATTTTTCATATTTCTAAATGTAGTATTTGGGCGTATAATCTTAATTATAAGAAATTATAATCAGAAAAGCAAATAAAATTAATAATATCTTTAGTTTTATTTTACCTCCTTTTTATGAATGGACTATGCACCTTTTGTGAAGACTGCATTCTTTTTGCTTGTAAAGGGGATGGAATGCTTACTCGATTATCTTTGGGTACATTAGGTTTAAAAGGGTCATGTACTGTTTCTGATATAATTAAGTTACGGTTTGTGTTACTTCTTGCTGCGATAAGTGCACACATAAAAGCAACAAGTCTATCTGTATTTAACTTCTTTGAGAATCTAAGAGTTTCCTCAAGCAACATTACATCTCTAACCCTAGAGACTCCATACACAAATTTTAGCTCCTTTGATTTTTCGTTATCGTATTCATCTTCTGATGTGAATATTTCCGGAGAATCCTCCTTATTTTTCTCAACAACCGATGAAGATAGGATTTCATCAAAATAAGAAACTGCAAACTCAAGAGCCTTTTCTTTAAACTGACCTTCCATACGAATACCTATTTCATCTCGAATGGTAGAATTGGGCATCAACTCATTAATGATATATATTTCTCTTCTGTGCATAAAGTAATGGGCATAGTTGTTACGTATAGCCCACTCCTGAAATCCTGTTACGTTATTCTCCACTGCAATACGAGCATTATAAAATCTACATAGCCTCATACATACGTGGTATGTTTCTTCCCAAGTAGGATACCTTCCTGTGTATCGAGCTACTGGATAGTCTGTAATAAGCTTTCCATTTTTCATATGGGAAGCCTTAAATATACAGACAGACATAAGAGACTTAGAAGTTACAGTGTTTACAGGGCGAATAGGGTCAATGCCTGCATAATAAAGACCATATGGAGGATTGTCTATTGGCATTTCATCAATCTCAATTACTCCTCTGTTATCTTTGTTAGGATCTACTTTTAAATCTGTGATAGGTTTGTTGTAGGAGATTTTGTGTGTAATTTGTTTGGATAGGTCATCCTCTTCCAATTCTATACATAAAGGGGCATAGGTTGCTCTCAATTGAGTTTGGTGCTCCTTGATAACTCTAACAGGAAATATGTTCTCCTCGCGAATATTAAAGGCATCTTGAAGAGTCCAAGGGTGCTGTGATTTCCAAAGAATGTAAGAATCTTTTCCTTGATGTCTTTTCTCCTCAAGAAGGAGATATTTTTTGGCAAGTTCTATATCTGAGTTTCCATCCTCATCGTAACACTTTACAAGGCCTTTTTCTACATCATTGGCAATGTAGTTCCAAAAGTCAGGAACAAACAAAGCTGTAAGATTATCAGACTTGACTTCAGAGAAGCAATCTTCTACTCCCAAGAAACCATATTTGAGAGGTTCAAAACTAATATCCTCAAGAGGTTTAGCATCTTTCAATTCACCTACCGCTCCTGATACAATCATAAAACCTGTAGTAACACCACCCATTTTTGTAGCAGCTTCAGCAAACTCAAGTACTTTGTGCATATTAGGAGCAATACCTGCTTCCTCGTGAAATAGTTCTGTGATACCACCACCTACTGCTTTTGCAGGATTTTTCTTTGTAGTTGCTGCTACAAGTTTGGATCTAAGGCCCTTTTGTTTTTTCTTTGTTTCGTATGTACCTTCAATGATTGTCTTTTTCTGTTCCCAGTTCAAAGACTCATCTGGTTCAAAATCTCTATACCAAGGAGTATGCGTGTTTAGAAAGTCACGATACATAGATGCAAACCTCCAAGAACCTCTATCATTTACAAAATCCTCCTCATAGCCCAACATCTTATTTACAGAGTTGGGTACAAACCAAAGATTACGAATTAGCCTAGAGACTATTTTTAGGGTGTTGTGCGTAGGTATAAAATCCCTTGTGAGGTAGAGATGGTCAGGAGTATCAATTGAGATACATCTTGAATCTTCTTTGTAGTCTAGTTTTTCAATCTTGACTAGAGGAGTCCTTCTGTAAATCTCCTTATCAAATCTTACCTTTTCTGCTTTTCTTGGTAGTTTAAAAATATTATACTTTGTTGTTCTCAAGTAAACTCGATAAAAAGGCTGATCGTTTGGCCCTTGAGGAGGAAATTTAGAGACGCTTGTAGCAATTCCTAAAGACCTTGCAATTTCTACCATATCCTCTACGAGAGTAGGAGCACAGTTTTTAAACTCCATACTTCCCAAATCACTAACGTGTCCATCTGTATCCATTAATCCTCTTAAAAGTTCTAGTCTTTGCTCGATAGAACTTTTCTTATAGATTTCCGGAATAAACTTTGTAGTTACTTTAGTACCCCAAATGCCCAACAGTTTTAACTCTTCTATGAGAGGAGAAGTGCGTATGTGTCCTCCTACCTTGTTGTATTTGGCTTGAGCTTCTTTATCAAAAGCATCTTTGTACACTAACCTGTAATTACAGACCGTAAATTCGTCTCTAACGAGCGTATAATCAGGAAGCCTATCTCTGAACTCTTCTAAGATAAAAGGATCAACAGAAGCCATTTTAAGAGCTTTCTTGATAGTTCCATCCCCTAATAGACATCCAAGAATGTAAGGGTCGATTGGAAGATTTTGTTCAGGGAATGGAATTGGCTCTATACCTCTTACAGCAAACCTATAGGATTTGTTCTTTCCATCGTTGATGTATTTGAAGAGATGCGTGGAGATTAGTTCTTTTGTAGAGAGGGTTTTATCTTTTTTTGCGAACTTATCATAAAAAGTCCATAAGTGATCTAGACCACATTTAACCTTTCTTCCATCCATAAATGTAAACTCGTACACATCTTTATTTGGATGTTCAAAGATTTCTACAACAGGTGTAAAATCTCCATTAGGGGTTGCTACTAAAGTTCCTACCTTTAGTTCTCCCATAGGCTTAAATCCCTCACTTGTATAGACTAATTCTGATATAGGCTGTTCAAAACCTTTTTGTCTCGCTTTCACCACCGCAACATTAAGGTCTCTAAGCTGTGCTCTTAAACAATAGAGATAGAAATGATAATCCATATCCCAGACCTCCGGGAAATCATTTTTGCCTTTAATCTTATCCGTAATGGAGCAATAATTAAGATAGAAATAATATTCTCCCGGAATGTATCTGTCATCTATGATTATTCCTTGACCAATCTTCTTTTTTTCAAAAGCCCAAAATGCTTTGGCTTCATCTGTCTTAGAATCGTAATTGGTGTATTTTCCTTCCTTTTGGAACTTGAGAGCAGGTTGCCTCCAAAGATGTGTGTTCTTTAGATTGTATTCTCCGGGCAATCTCCATAGGGAGTCTATATACTTAGAAAACTCACTTCGTGTTTCAAAGTGAGTTTCTGACCATTGGTTAGTCTTGGTAGAGTATGTAGGTATATTTTTAGGTTTCCAAATCATCAGTTTCCTTTGTGGGTTCTGTGGTTTCTTCTTCCATCTTTGAGAGAGCTTCTTGAATTTTGATTAGAGCCTTTGCTGTGATTTGTCCAATCTCTTCATCTTTTACAGTAGCGTTTAAAAGAGAAATGAAAGAGAGCATCATAATAAATGATGTCATTTCTACAATAGCTACATCTTCTACTTTTTTTCCTTCCTCTTGGTCTACCTGAATTTGATACAGCATAAAGTCAATTTCAGAAATTCCATATTTGGGAAGTTTAGGGGTTTCTTTTTCTTCTTTCATAGTTAATTAAAAAGCATCATCTGTGTCATCTTCATCAATTGCAGAAATTGTATTCCCACGATTTTTTGAAGTTTCCTTATAGAAGTCTGCTTCTGTTGATTTAAAGTTTTTAAGAATAAATTGTGACTCTTTATGAAGCCGGATAATCTCACTTAAGTTTCCATCTTTACCGGAAGTGATTTCTTCTTCCATTAGATAGTGGGAGATTTTGTCCATACTAGACTTAAGGGCTAAAAGTAAGCGTTGTGTAGGAGTTACGTATAATTCCTTTGCTTTAGCTTTTGCAGCTAGAAACGCCATATCAAAATTAGGATTAAAGTCATTGTGTTTAAAATCCTTTTGAATAGTTGCTTCTCTTGTGTCCTCTTCTACGTAAATATAGACTGATTCAGGATCATAAAGATAATAGAGCTGACAAAGAGCAACTCCTAATATTTCACCACTTGGGTCTTTAGTTAGGAGATGATCGTGCAGCTCTTTAAATTCTGGAATCAAGAGTAGGTTATCATTGATTACAGGTTTTTTATTTTTTAATACAAATAGTTTGTTCATAGACTAGTTTATTCTAGGGGTTCTAAAGAATCTAAAGGTTCAAGAGAATCTTCTGAGATAATCTCACTATCTCCCTCCTTCATATAGCCTAGTTTGATGCGTTGGATGTCCTCATCTTTTGCAGGTTTAACTTCTACGATTGTAGCACCAAAGAGTGAGATGTAAGGAATAAAGCTGTTTAGGGTTCCCTTCACAGTGAGGGTTTCTTCAAATTTGTTGAGTACGTTTAATAACTCCATAATAACGATTGGAGTATCAAACTTTTCATCATACGCTTCTACAATAGAAATGATTTGAAAGAGAGATGTGTTGAAGTAGCGTTTCCTATACGATCCTTCAGGGACTACAGAATCTTTCTCTTTTGATGGTTTAATTCCAAGTCGGTCAAAAAGCTCTGCTTCCTCCTCATCTTTGTTCATATCTAGAGGGTCTTTGATTACGGTATAGACTTCAAAGCCTACTAGCATTTCTGTTTTTTGGGGTGATGTTACGTTAGCCATTTTAGTTAGTTATTTTTTACTTTTTAAGTAGTGAGAAAATAGAGATTTGACTTCTTTTTTAAGATAGTTAATTGGGTATAGCACCCTATCTACAGGGTTATTATTTTCATCAAAAAGAATGTGATGTACTGTAAGACCATTTGGTCGTAGGGTATATCCTGCCCTCTCTAACATATATGCGTATATGGAGAGTTGGAGAGAGTAGTGTATTCCATTACAATCGGCAAGATGTGTGAGTGGAGAATACATCTTTTTTTCTTTCCTCGTGTTTGTTGAGGGGTCAAACACTTTAAATCCAGAGAAGGAAAGTTCTTTGTTTGTTTTATAATCCTCAAGGATAAATGTTTTGTCAGGAAATATCTCGACATAATCTGCTGTACCTACAATACCGTGTTCTAAGTCGTAAAGGATAAGCTCAGGATAAATACCCGGTTTTAGTTGAGTAATGTCAAAAGACATCTTAAGATTAGAGGATGGATCAGTGTCATACTTGATTACGTTTTTCTTTTTCAGAAGTGCTTCTTCTTGAGAAAGGTGAAACTTAGTTCCACGCTCAACTGCAACTTTATTTGCCTCATCCCATTCTTGGAGGAGTTGTTCTTTAGACTTACCTGTCTTTTTTGAAGAGCTTATTGCTTTTGCTTCTCTATCAAACTTCTCATGGTATTTACCAATGATAGTTGATACAGAGATGAAGTTTAGGTTAGGCAATTCTGGGCAATGATACTTGTGTAATTCTTCTGAAAATAAAATCCTCATAATGTTAAATGATGTTTCCTGATACTTTTAATTCAAACTCAACAATCTCATCCATATTCTCTGCGTTCTGATATTTGAACCTAACCATTTGTGATGTGAAGCCACTTTGGTTAATCTTGTTAATTGCGAGAGAGATTGCAAAGTTTTCTCCTGCTTTTATGATGAGAGGTTGAGAAGGTGATGTACAACCGCAAGATGGTCTTGCACTTACAAAGATAGCATCTACATCTGACTTATTTACACCTTCAAATATAAAAATGCTCTTTTGTTTAGAGGAAAGGCGTTCATTTGTTTTTGCCTTAATAGGGATTTGAAGTTCTAAGTTATTCATAGTTTTTACTTTTTATTTGATAGTAGCGTTTAAATCCTTCAGTGATTAATTCGTTTGTGATATTGTTTTTAATCTTGTAATCTGTCCATTGTTTTTCTTCCATAAGTTCCGGGTAACAATTTTTTTCACAGCTTCTATTTTCAAATTGTTTATATGGGACTAAACATTGACAAGGACACTCCCCTTTTAAAATACAGGTTTCATTCATCATATTAAGCCTATAACGTATTTGTTCTCTAACGTGTTTCGGAAGATAGTTTAATTCTTCAAATTCATCAACTAAATCTGTCTCTGAATATGGGCTTTTAAATTTTGGGAGACATTTCTTCTTATAAAAGGAATATACCCAATATCCTAAATATCTCCAATA
>Ga0181553_10001922_pt1 | contig 18527 bp, 19 predicted proteins | sample 011ome_17_FD_133753 | JGI IMG/M metagenome (GOLD analysis project Ga0181553, IMG submission 133753) | Coastal salt marsh microbial communities from the Groves Creek Marsh, Skidaway Island, Georgia - 011502XT metaG (megahit assembly) | ecosystem: Environmental > Aquatic > Marine > Intertidal...
TACTGTCGACAGATTGAGAAACATTATGAAAAAACTTCAACTATATTTAATTACTTGCATAATCACCATGGGGTCAGTGAGTAGCGCTGATGATTATGAGCACTCTGAGGGGCTACCTGCTGAAACACTTGAGCAAGCATTAACAAATTACGACCTCTATAATAAAAAACTGTCAGAAAAACTTACTCTGGAGCTGACATCTGAAGTCATGCATGAAATACATATGCTCAGTTACACACTCGAAAATGCATTAGAAAAAATTGAAGAAGTCATAGAACAACATCAAGAGGATCTAGAGATGATTCATAAAGCCTCTGAACACATGAACGCTAGTAAAGTTACAAAATTTGGAAATAAATATCTTGAAACATCAACTACTCTTCGCAACTAAGACGATATTTGCCACCGTCATACTTACATGGCTATGCGTATATCCGGTGGTAGATGCAAAGGGAATTTACTTAGAACCTGCCACCTTCATTAATAATGTATTCTCTGGGCAACCTCCCGTACCCAGCAAGCTTACTATTAAAGGACAACTGGCTGATGATATTAAAAATATTCTAGAACATCGCTATAAAAAAATTAGACTCTCCTATTGGCAACACCAACAGCGTACAGTATGGATACTGGAAGAAATCGGTAAAGAACGACCGATTACTGCTGGTTTTGTAGTTGAAAACAACAAAATCCAAGACTTCAAAGTATTAGTGTTCAGAGAGAGTCGCGGTTGGGAGATACGCAACGAATTTTTCACGCGCCAGTTTTCTGGAGCTTATTTAAAAACCAATCAACGCCTAGATCGACATATCGACAATATAACTGGAGCTACAATGTCAGTTAATGCCATGAAAAAACTGTCAAGAATGGCTCTTTATCTTCATAATCACGTCACTACGCAATAACTCAGCCACAACACATGCTTAAACTTCATGAATGGCATCGATACATCGGTCTCGTGTCAGCATTCTTCGTAATTATCTTATCATCAACAGGTCTTGTACTTAATTACAATGACACTCTTCAACTGGATGATAACCATATTGCCAATCAATGGTTGCTGGATCACTACAGCATCGGTGAGTTTCCAATCACATCCTATCAATCAAACGACTTATTAATATCGCATTCTAGCCAATTCATTTTCATTGATGGAAAGTATGTATTACAGAGTGATGATGCTTTACTAGGAGCAATTCATACAGAAGAATTTATTGTCTTGGCAACTCCAGAAAGTCTTATTCTGCTCGACTATGCTGGCAATATTGTCGATGAAATCAGCCAACTGACTGGCTTACCTGAAGCACCTCTTGGTATATCTAAGGATCCATTGGGACACCCCGTTGTTCGCGGTGTCAACACTTATTGGAAAGCTAGCCCAGAATTAACTGTCTGGCAGCCCCTGCAAGGACCTCACCCACAATGGGTAGCACCTTCAAATACACCACTGCATATTGCTAATGAAATTCAGGATTATGTCCGTAGTCACGAAATCACACTGGAAAGAATGCTGTTGGATTTACATAGCGGTAGATTGATGGGGGATTTTGGAAAAAATATTATGTCAATCGCTGCAATACTACTTATTATCCTGGCTATCAGCGGTATTATTATTTGGTCCAAAAAAAGCTCAGTGCGCTGATTTAGCTGATAAGCGCATTCATATGTGGGGCAAATTCTTTAAGTGCTTTTTCATAAACATTACGCTTGAAAAACACGACATCCTGAATAGGCTGCCAGTACTCAACCCATTGCCAACCATCAAACTCTGGCAGAGATGAATAATCTAAATCAATGCGGCTATCGTCAGAAATCATGCGCAACAAAAACCAACGCTGTTTTTGACCAATGCATTTAGGAAAGCATTTCCTTCTAACGAAATGAGGTGGTAGACGATATTTAAGCCATTCTTTGGAGCTGGCCATTACCTCTACATCGTCTTGTGTCAAACCTGTTTCTTCAGTTAATTCTCTGAACAGAGCCTCTTCAGGGGTTTCATTATCACTGATGCCACCCTGAGGAAACTGCCATGCATCTTGCCCATAGCGTTTACACCAGAGTAATTGCCCTAAAGAATTACATAAGACGATCCCCACATTCGCCCTATACCCTTGTGAATCTATCATTTTGTTTTTATTCTTATTATTGTGATCTACGGCTATTCTTTCATATGCATCAAATTCACGCAAACTAGCTTAACCATGCCTTAATGAGTGTAAAAAGCCCTCAAATCAACCTTATTTAAATGGAGAACCTTTATGCCGCTTGCTCTTTTTGATCTTGATGAAACCCTATTAGCTGGTGATAGTGATTACTTGTGGGGGCAATATTTAGTCGAAAAAGGTGCTGTCGACGCAGATTATTACGAAAAATCTAATCAGCACTTTTATGATCAATACAAACAAGGCACCTTAGATATCTATGAATTTAGCCGCTTTGCATTTAAACCACTGAGCGCATTCCCAATGCATATGCTAAAAGCCTGGCGTGAGGAATTTTTACAACAAAAAATTAAACCGATCATGACTCGAAAAGGCATAGAGCGAATGCAACAACATCGTCAGTCTGGAGATACTATCGTAATCATTACGGCCACTAATCACTTTATTACGGAGCCGATTGCAAAACTCTACGGTGTTGATCAATTATTGGCCACCTTGCCAGAAATCATCAATGGAAAATACACGGGTGAATGCGCCTCTCCTTGTTTTGCCGACCAAAAACTCGATCGTCTTAAAGAATGGTGTGATACAGCACAACAATCTATGCAAAACAGCGTTGCGTATAGCGATTCTAGAAATGATATCCCGCTGCTAAGCGCCGTAACACAGGCTTACGCAGTAGATCCTGATCCCGCCCTGCGTGCACATGCTGAACAACAACAATGGCCGATTATTTCATTTAGAGATTAGCCGCTTAGTCTTCATGATGTTGGTGATGATGTTTCTGCTTCATCTCAGATAATGTGCCCAAATCTTTTATCTGATAACGTGCCCCAGATATCGGTATCACGTTGGCATCGGCTTGATAGAAAATTTCAACTTGAACGTTGTTCTGATAACGCTGATGAACAGAAAACTCAATGAAACAACGATCTTTTTTATTGCTACAGCTATAACTGACTGGTACTGACAGACGCGCATCATCTTTATGATTAAGATAATGCACAAGCACATTAGTCACAGCTCCGTATTCATTATTCCGTTCTACGATTAACGTCACAGTTTGCAGATAACTATGATCGACAGGACCGAAAAATGGGGAAATGCCATATTGCGCATACTCACTTGGAAACACCTCAAAAACCCGCAAGTGATTTTCAGTCAACGCCCATACACTCTGTGCCAGCAAGCCAACTAATAAAAATAGTTTCAAAGTAATTCTTGTTTGAATAAGTCGTTGTAAATATATGGATGAGGATAGACTGATTTTTATCATCTATGACTTCGCACTAATCGATTATCAATTTGTCATTTTTATCTACATCTATCAAAAATGATACCCATAAGCCTGTTCAAACTGTTGCTTAAATTCATTCATGCTGAAACTATGATTTTGAGTACCATGATGCTGGATTTTGATAGCTCCCATTAAAGAAGCAATGCGGCAACTAGTTTCCCAACTCATCTCATTCATGATGCCGAAAATTAGTCCTGCTCGGTATGCATCTCCACAACCAGTGGGATCTTGCAACTCACTGACTTTAACTGCTGGAATAGATATCTGTTGTTCTGATGTATACACCACTGACCCTTGAGCCCCTTGAGTAACAATCAATGCTTGCACATGCTGAGCTATTTGAGCCTCACTCAACCCCGTGCGCTCCTTGAGTAATTGCGCTTCGTAGTCATTCACCGTCACATAACTTGCTTGCTTGATAAATGTCATCAAATCATCACTATCAAACATGGGCAAACCCTGGCCTGGGTCGAAAATAAAAGGTATCTGCGCATCAAAAAATTGCTGCGCATGCTGAATCATAGCGTCGCGCCCATCGGGAGATATCAAACCTAAACTTATTCCATCCTCAACAGGTACAGTGAGCTGATGAGCAAAATCCATCGCACCAGGATGAAACGCTGTAATTTGGTTGTCATCAAGATCCGTAGTAATAAATGCTTGAGCAGTATATGCATCATCAATCTCATACAGGTAATCTCGACTAACACCTACTCTATCCATCCAGTCTGCGTAAGGCTTAAAATCTACCCCCACAGTGCCCATAGGCTTACCATCACCACCCAATAATTTTAAGTTATAGGCAATATTACCTGCACACCCACCAAACTCTTTACGCATGGCAGGCACCAAAAAACATACATTTAAAATATGCACCTTATTTGGGAGAATATGATTCTTGAATCTATCCTGAAAAGTCATGATGTTATCGTAAGCAAACGATCCGCATATTAAAGCTGTCATTTTTTTCCCTAAAATATTTTTAAGATTTATGTGTGAGTAACAATAACGAGATTATTCAACCTCAACCATCTCAAAATCATCCTTAATTGCACCACACTCAGGACATTGCCAATTCATCGGTATATCATCCCATTTGGTACCAGGTGCTAAGCCATCTTCAGGGGCCCCTTTTTCTTCATCGTAAATCCAACCACAAATCACACACATATATTTTTTGTACACTTACTCACTCCTCGTTCTAGCGTGATAGTATCATCAATAAATCATCAACAAATTTTTTTACTGTGCAACTAGAACTTTGTAATCATTAATAGAAAATCATGCGGCCAAGCATCTTATGTTTCTCAGGTCTAGATCCTTGCGGGGGAGCAGGACTACAAGCAGATATTGAATCTATCTTTCAGTGCGGTGGACATACTCTGCCCATTGCAAGTTGTCTGACCGTACAAAATACCCTAGGTGTCAGCTCCGTTAGTCCCGTCAAAAATGATCTTATCCAACAGCAGGCAACTGCCATCATTGAAGATATGGAAATTGCTGCTTGCAAGATAGGCGCAATTGCAAACCAAGATACCGCGCACATAATAGCAGAGATCATCACAGATTTTCCTTCCATACCTGTGATTTATGACCCTGTTCTCATGCCTACACAAGGACAACCCTTCGCAGATTTAATAACGCTAAAAGCTATACAACAGACTATATTACCTAAAGTGGATATCATCACCCCTAACCACAATGAACTGGCACTATTAACACAAAGCAGTCATCGATCTGCTTATACACCCCCGCTGATAGAAAGAATTCAAAGCCTGGGCCAACTGGGTCCTAAACATATCTTATTGACAGGTGCTGATGAAAAATCAACAGAAGTAAATAATGTGCTTTATAACCATAACACTCTTGTAGAAACCTACACTTGGAAACGTCTGGCCAATAACTATCATGGCAGTGGATGTACCATGAGCAGCGCCTTAGCCTGTTTTCTTGCGTTAGGGGAATCAATACAAGATGCATCCTTACATGCACAACTTTACACATATGAGACACTTAAACATGCACAATCACTGGGGCACGGACAGATGATACCCACTCGAAACAGAGTGCATCAATAATGTTACAGGGACTCTATGTGCTCACTTCAGATACTCATTACCCTCATCACACATGGATTGAGCGCATTGAGTGCATTATTCAGGGAGGTGCAGAATTCATTCAACTCAGAGAAAAAACCTTAAGTGACCAAGCGCTGCAACCTCTAGCTCAAGACATCCAACATCTGTGTCATGACTATGGCGCTACATTGATTATTAATGATCGAGTGAGCCTTGCCAGGCGTATTCGAGCAGATGGTGTGCATATTGGTCAAACCGATTGTTCTCTTCGTCATGCGCGTGAGCTCTTGGGTAATAAAAAAATCATAGGCGTATCCTGCTACAGAAGCATTTACCAAGCGCTGTTAGCACAAAAACAGGGGGCGGATTATGTGGCATTTGGTCGTCTTTTTTCATCCCATACCAAGCCATCTGCGCAACAATGTCCGATAAATGTACTACAAAATGCCTGCAAGCAATTAAAACCTTCTATTTGCGCCATCGGAGGAATCACGCTAAATAATGTGAACTTAGCTTTACGGGCTGGTGCACATCTTATTGCCAGCACTCATACAGTATTTAACGCACAAGACCCCTATCAGGCAGCTAACAATTTTCACCAAGTTGGTATAATGCACAGATAATTTCAATTTCCTCCTCTAGGCAGCTCATGGAATCAATGCAATCACATTTTGAAGAAGCACAAAAATATATCCCCGGTGGCGTCAACTCGCCAGTACGCGCATTTAAAGCCGTCGGTGGCAATCCGGTATATGTCAAACGAGCCTCAGGCGCATATATCTATGACACCTCTGACAAACAGTACATTGATTATGTTGGTTCATGGGGACCCATGATTCTTGGACATGCGCATAAAGATGTTATTCAAGCCGTACAAGAAGCAGCAGTTCATGGATTGAGCTTTGGCGCGCCGACGCTACTTGAAACAGAAATGGCTAAGCTTGTTTGCGAAGTCGTTCCTTCGATAGAACAAGTACGTATGGTCAGCTCTGGCACAGAGGCGACCATGAGTGCGATCAGACTGGCTCGTGGTTATACAGGACGTTCTAAAATCGTGAAATTTGAGGGCTGTTATCACGGCCATGCAGACTCGCTGTTAGTAAAAGCTGGTTCTGGTGCACTTACCTTTGGCACTCCTAGCTCACCCGGTGTTCCTGCCGAACTTGCAGCCCACACACTCACGCTACCATTCAACGACCTAGCCGCAGTAGAAGAGTTATTCGCACTCCAAGGAGATCAAATCGCTTGCATTATCGTTGAGCCTATCGCTGGCAATATGAACTGCGTATTACCGGTTGATGGATATTTACAGGGACTGAAAACCATCACTGAGAAATATAACAGCTTGCTTATTTTTGATGAGGTCATGACAGGCTTTCGTGTCGCATTAGGTGGCACACAAGCATTGTATGGCGTATGCCCTGATCTCACGACGTTAGGTAAAGTGATTGGTGGAGGCATGCCGGTTGGTGCCTTTGGTGGCAGAAAAGAAGTAATGTCTCACTTAGCACCTAATGGTCCAGTCTACCAAGCGGGCACATTATCGGGTAATCCAATTGCCATGACAGCTGGCATCATGACTCTTAATCTCGTCAAACAGGATGGCTTTTATGAGCGTCTGGGAGAGATGACAACACATTTGGTCACAGGTCTCAAACAACTCGCGCATGAACATGGTATTGGCATGACAACTAATCATGCGGGTGGCATGTTTGGATTCTTTTTCAGCGACGAAGAAAAGATCACACGATTCGATCAAGTGACCGCATGCAATCAAACGCTGTTCAACCAGTTTTTCCAACATATGTTAGAAAAAGGTGTTTATCTTGCACCTTCCTCCTATGAAGCAGGATTTATTTCAGCCGCTCACAGTATGGAAGATGTTAACAATACCCTTGAGCGTGCAGCGCAATCATTTCAACAACTACGCCCATAGAATAATTTTAGGAGTTGTCATTACCTTGCCAACGTATAGAGTTACCCAACATCACTCAACACTATAAAACTTATTAAGAGGGTTAATTAATATACTCTGGCTACTGACTTATGGAGGTTACATACATGCAGTTAAGTCTTGGCTTGAGTATTTTAACGAACGAGGGAGTCAATCGCGTTCATTAATCATTGTGCAAATATCCACTATTACCATGAATTACGTTAAGCGTTTTTCATCAGTTTTATTTGGTTAAAAGCAACTTATTCGATTTGGTGATCTGCAAAAGATAAGTATCTCCATTGTGCGTGATCCATGCATAACGCTCACCGGCTAATAACTTTTTTAAATCAAGGGTTTTACCTGCATCAGTTGTTGATACAGAAGGATAATTCGAATGTTGATTATGTGACTTCAGCGGTCTTAGCATTGAAAATTGCATCATTTACTCCTTGGCTATCATTAATTCACTTTTGTAAATGATAATCGTTCTCATTATCCTCTGACATTAAATCTTGATATTGGATGAATGATTTTTGTGACAAGACTTCATACTGTTTATGGTCGATTACACCATTCTTAAGTAAAACGTCTAACAATGCCTGATCTGCGGCTTGAGCATTTATCAATATTGCAGACAATGCAAATATTATGAGCACACTCATGAAACTGCGTGTGCATGCGGGTAGATAGATCATGATTTTTTCCGGCTAGTTATATGATGAATATCAGCTCAGCTGATAAGCCGGGAGTATAGGTTGCCTTTATGACGAAATTATTACATTAAAGTCATAATTAATAATGAAAAAATATGGTGATTTGCCTGAGCGATGATTTTTCAACTATCCATACACCTAATAAATATAAATAAAAACAATGATATAACAAAGGATCGATAAACAGGATCAAATCCCAAATAATTACAAATTGTATACTTTTCCACTTCCAAAGCTGACAAAAACTCCTCATGACATAGCCCTATCAGGTTGGCTGATATCAGTTGAGAGTGGGTATTGAGTTTATAAACTAGCTATTAACAACTTGGCGTTGTCCATAGAGACGAGCATATAATCCGCTCGCTTGTAGCAAATCTTGATGTCTTCCGTGTTCAACAATTTTTCCATCATCAAACACAAACACTCGATCTGCCTGCTGAACTGCACTTAGACGATGAGCGATAATAATAGTGGTGCGGCCATTGAGGAATGTCTGTAAGGATTCATGCAAACGCGCCTCAGTATCACTATCAAGCGCAGAAGTTGCCTCATCCAAAATCACTACCTTAGGATCAGTCAGAGCCATACGTGCAATAGCAATGCGCTGTCGTTGTCCGCCAGATAAACGTACTCCATTTCTACCAATCAACGAATCCAAGCCATCTGGCAATTGCAAAATCACATCCTTAATCTGAGCGACTTCAAGCACGTCCCATAGTTGTTGATCTGACGCATCACGACCAAGCGTAAGATTATTTCTTAAAGTGTCGTTGAATAACGCAGGATGCTGAAGTACACAGGCGACGTTTTCACGCACAACATTCATACCTATTTCTTTTACTGAATGCTGATTAAATTTAATATCACCACTATTAGCCGGATATAAACCCAACAATACCTGAACTAATGTTGACTTGCCGCCACCACTGGCACCGACAAGGGCAACTTTTTCTCCAGCCTCAATAGTAAGATTCACACCATTCAACACCAGAGGACCATCACCATAAGAGAAAGTGACGTTATCAATTTCTATCGGAATGTCATCGCAATTCAGAAAGGGATTAACTTGGTTTTCATAGGACGGCTCATCAGGCAATTGAATGAGGCTATTAATTCTAGTGAGTGCGGCTTTAGCTGAGAAATAAGAGTATTGAACATTCAGCACTTCTTGAACGGGACCCATCATAAACCACAGATAACCAAAAACTGCGATCATTTCACCAATAGTCAATCCAGCAAACAATACCATCAGCATGCCGACTGCACGAAACACATCAAACCCTACTAAGAATATCAAGAATGATGCTCGATTGGCTGCATCACTTTTCCATGAAAATGCCATTGAGTGATCACGAACATCTGCCGCTAGCTTGTCAACTCTTGAAAGATAAAATTTTTCTCGATTACTCGCTCGTATTTGCTGAATACCTTCTAAAGTCTCGGTCAATGCCCCCTGAAAGTTTTCAAATGCATTGTTTTCATTTCTTTTAAGATCTTTAACTCGTTTACCCATCGCCATAGTGAAATAAATCACAATAGGATTCATAAGCAAAATAAACAAAGCAAGTTGCCAGTGAAGCCAGACGAGAATAACTCCAACTCCTACAATCGTTAGCACCGAAACAAGCACTTTACTCACTGTCTCACCAATAAATTGGTCGACAGTATTGAGATCAGTGACAAAAAGTGACGACACTGCACCACTTCCGACAGTCTCATATTCTGACATGGTAATACGTTCCAAGCGTGACAACATTTGCTTGCGCATTCCATATACCAGCTCTTTTGACACACCAACAAATTTTTTAGTTTGCCAAACATTCAGAATCACACTAATGACTCTTAAAACAGCTGTAAAAATCAGAATACCACTGATATAAAATATGGGTCCATGCTCAGAATTAGGAAACAAAGAATCAAATATCGAAACCACTTTACCAGGCTGATCTAGTAATACTTCGTCAACTAATAATGGAATCAACAAGGGTATTGGCACACTCGCAATAACTGCAAAGATTGCAATCAAATTCGCTACCAACAAAGTTTTTTTATGCTGAATGGCTGCTTGAGCAATTTTCTTGAATGTATACCCTTGCATAATCTATCAATCAGTCGCTGATAACCCAAACTTAATGCTTGCAACACTATTATGAGTCATTATTGAGAAGGAGCCTCTTGCTGCTCTTGAACAGAGGCTCTGACTTGATCCATATCCAATTCTTTTACTTTATCAATCACATCAGCTAGCTGGGCTGGCGCTAAAGCACCGGCTTGGTTAAATAATAAGATTTGTTCACGGAAAAGCATCAAGGTGGGTATTGAGCGAATCTGGCAACTTTGAGCTAATTCAGTTTGATGCTCAGTGTCCACTTTTGCAAAAACAATATCAGGATGAGTATCAGAAGCAGCTTCAAAGGTGGGTGCAAATGACTTGCATGGACCACACCATTCGGCCCAGAAATCAATAATAACAATATCATTATTCTGAATAGTATTGTTAAAATTGTCCGATGTTAATTCAATTGTAGCCATAGGCTCTCCTATTTATTACGCAACTGAGAATCAGCTCAAATTGCCTTTAGATGTGTAATATTCTGCCTCTTGTAGAATATCTTTCAGATACTCAAGACGAATATGGGGATAATCAATCTCAAGAATACGTTGTTTATGTTTTAAATCAAATGGTAAGAGCTCAGTCAATCTTGCAGACACCCATTGCGAACTTTCAGGCTTAGTGATTTGACTGTCATATGGAGCACCCATTTTTTTCATGATCAAAGGAATCATTTTTGACCATTCGATGAAATCATCAGTTAAATTCTGATCTGGTGCTTCTTCAATGGTCTCCACTTGACCATGAAGTAGTTGATTATCGGTTCTAATAATGTGAGAAATTTTCACTCGTCGCGTACCACGAGCAGTGATGCCTAACAGCCCATCAGGCAGTGTTTCAAAATCAACTATTTCACAGGCAGTGCCTACCCAGTACTGGCTAACAGCTTTATCGAAGTTTTGATTTTCATTCAAATGACAAACTATGAACTCACTCTGACTTCTAGCACTGTTGCGCACCATGTCTAAATAGCGCGGTTCAAAGATTCTAAGGGGCAGTAATCCTTCCGGGAAAATGACCAGATTTAATGGAAATAAAGGATATCGCATACTTACTCCGAATGTATTCTTCGCAGATTAATCAATCATTCTGCTCATTTAGAGAATTGCTGAAGAGTCTCAATCAACTTGGAACATAACCCTTCAAACCCACCATTACTCAAAATAAGCACAACATCATCTTCCCTAAGATACGCTATTACATGAGTAATTAGGTCGTCGATATTTTCCTGTATTATACATTCAACATTGTTTAATGCAGTGGATAGGGACCAATCAAGATCACCACAATCATAAACAAAACTCTTACTCGCACGGCTCAGGGCGTGATTAAGACTATCTGCATGCACCCCCATCTGCATAGTATTAGAACGCGGCTCAAATATAACCACTATTCTTTTATCAGGGAAATGATCACAAACAGCCTCTAGAGTACATTCAATTTCCGTAGGATGATGAGCAAAATCATCATAAATAGTAATACCTTGATAGCAACCTTTATACTCTAATCGTCTTTTTACTCCTGCAAACTGACTCATCGCTTCAATAGATATCTCCAATGAAACGCCTGCATGTCTAGCTGCAGCCATGGCTGCCATGGCATTCGATGCATTATGCCTTCCTAATTGATTCATCTCACAATGCATAGGCTGACCACCAATGGGTAAAATATTAAAACCAGTGCTGCCAATAGTAGATTGCACCTGCCAATCACTTCCATTTTGTTCGCCAAAACTTTCACGTTCACACCAGCAACCCATAGCTAATAGATCTATTAAGTTTTGATCATCATCATTGAATATACATTTGCCTGTTTGGGGAATCAGTTTGAGTAGGTGATGAAACTGACGCTTAATATCGGTGAGATCACGAAAAATATCCGCATGATCAAATTCAAGATTATTAAGAATCACTGTTCTAGGTTGATAGTGAATAAACTTAGAACGCTTATCAAAAAATGCACTATCGTACTCATCGGCTTCAATAACAAAAAATGGTGATTGCCCTAAACGTGCAGATTGCTCAAAATTTAAAGGTATTCCACCAATCAAGAATCCAGGTTCCAAACCGGCATAATCTAAGATATGTGCCAACATACTTGTCGTCGTGGTTTTACCATGCGTGCCTGCTACAGCTAGTACCCAACGATCCTGAAGCACATTCTCTTTGATCCACTGCGGACCTGAAAACATAGGAATTTTCTTCTCTAACAGTACCTCTATGACTTCATGGCCACGTGTCATTACATTACCGACTACTATGCAATCAGGATGACAGTCCAGCTGAGCTGAGTCATACCCTTCTATAACTTCTATACCTAATTGCTGTAATTGCGTGCTCATAGGGGGGTAAACATTCATATCTGAACCAGTAACTTGATGTCCCATCTGTACTGCCAAACGAGCAATGCCTCCCATAAAAGTCCCACAAATGCCAAGTATATGAATATGCATTATCTATACACCCATCAAACCCATCATGGTCATCACTACAATGGTATTAACAAAGGAGTAGCCAATACTCACCATCACCCCAACAGACAAAGTCGCATCCATTGCATGACGAACTATATGAGCATGAACTAGCACTACCCAAGCAAATATAAGAAAAAAAATAATTGAAGCCAATGAGCTTAAAGTTTTAGTATCAGGGCCCACAATTAAATTATGTGCAGCAATCGTCAATACCGCCGACAGTATAATGCCAGCTCCCAGCATGGCATTCAGCGTCTGGTGAATTCGTTGTTGTTTGGAGGCTAATAAAATACGAATAAATAAAATCAAAAAACACAAATCAATAACACTAGAAGCCATACTACGTGTTATGTCATAAAACATTAGAGACTTGGTCGTTCCACTGATGAAATATAAAATCATTAGAAGCTTCTGCAAGACAACAGACACAGGGCCATCCTGCGGCACATTAAGCAACAAGGTTAGACGTGCATAGAAGCTAATTATTGCTTGCATCGTTTAATTATTTCTCAAGAAGCTGCACGAGCATTTGCTCAGTCATCACCGGGACACCTAGTTTTTCAGCTTTTTGTAATTTAGACCCAGCTTTATCTCCCGCCACCAAGGCTGTGGTATTTTTTGAAATACTAGAACTCACTTTTGCACCAAGAGCCTTGATTTGTTGACTCGCTTGATCTCTAGACATGGAACTAAGTGTTCCAGTTAAAACATATGTCTGTCCGTTCAATCTACCTTCAGTATTGATGTGATTATCTAATTGTGGCCAATGTATTCCTTTATCTTGCGTCAGCTTTTGTATGATTTGCACATGGCTAGATTGAGAAAAATAATCCACTAAATTCTGTGCGACTACAGGTCCAATATCCGGCACATCCATTAATTGCTCCACATCTGCCTTCATTAATTCATCAAGCTCAAAGGTTGCGGCTAATGCAGTTGCAGTAGCCTCACCTACTTCTCTTATACCCAATGCATAAATAAAGCGCGCTAACGTAGTGGCTTTGCTTTTCTCAATAGCAGCGAGCAGATTGTTCGCAGACTTACTACCCATTCGCTCTAGACCAGCCAGAGTAGACTCATCCAAGTCATATAATTGATCTAATGATGTCACTAGATCTTTATCTATCAATTGCTCCACCAATTTATCACCAAGACCATCAATATCCATGGCAAGACGTGACACATAATGCTTTAAACTGGCTTTACGTTGCGCTGGACAATCAAACCCTGCAACACAGCGAGCAATAGCTTCTGATTCTGACCGCACAACTCTGCCTCCACACTTTGGACAAACAGAAGGCAATTTAACTGCATGAGATTTTTTCGGGCGTCTATCCAATACCACCTTCAATACTTCTGGAATTACATCACCAGCACGCCGAATAATAACGGTATCACCGATTCGCACATCCTTACGCTCAACTTCATCCATGTTATGCAAGGTCGCATTACTTACCGTCACACCACCCACAAAAACAGGTGTTAATTTTGCTACTGGTGTTAAGGCGCCTGTTCTACCGACTTGAAAATCGATATCTTCAACAATAGTAAGCTCTTCCTGAGCAGGAAATTTATGCGCGGTTGCCCATCGAGGTGCGCGTGAAACAAATCCTAATTTTTCCTGTAGATTTACCTCATCAACCTTATAAACAATTCCATCAATCTCATAATCCAAATCATCTCGTAGTGCTTGTATTCGCTCAAAATATTTCATGCATCCTTGCACACCTTGCACCTGCTGAATTAAAGGACACACTCTCAGTCCCCACTCTTTGAATATTTGTAAACGCTGAAAATGCCCAGTTGGCAAATGACCCTTCTCATGTATACCTATTCCATAACAAAAAATATCTAATGGTCGTTGTGCAGTTAATCTCGGATCTAACTGTCTCAAACTACCAGCAGCTGCATTGCGTGGATTGACAAATTTCTTTTGATTGTTTTTTTTTGCAAGCTGATTGAGCTTCTCGAAACCTGAACGTGAAATAAATACCTCACCACGAATTTCTAAACGCTCAGGCCAACCCTCACCTAATAACTTAAGTGGCACACTTCGGATAGTGCGTATATTCTCGGTAATATCTTCACCTGTAGCACCATCGCCACGTGTTGCTGCACGCACCAACGAACCTCGCTCATATAAAATACTTACCGCCAACCCATCTAATTTAGGCTCAGCATTATAAGTAATTGCCTGTTGTTGATTCAGGCGATCCTTAACTCGCTGATCGAAAGCAATCAGTTCCTCTGTAGTAAATACATTAGACAAAGACAACATAGGAACTTCATGCTGAATCTGCCGAAAACTAGCTAAGGGCGATCCAGATACACGTTGAGTCGGTGAGTCATTAGTCTTCAATTCTGGATGTTCAGACTCAAGAGCAATCAACTGACGCATTAGGCGATCATATTCAGCATCGGGGACTGAAGGATCATCTAACACATAATATTGATAATCATAACGTTGAATTTTTTTGCGTATTTGATCGATTAAATCAGCCGTCATACTGTCCACTTACCCCCAAAAAGCACTGCCTCTTGGTTCATTGTGTCAAAGATGACCTGCCAACTCTGAGGCCAAATAATTGAACTTGTTCTTTGTAGTGAGTTATCGCCTGTGTAGTCATGATGTTGTGATCTTGATCTAGCAAATCTCCATTCAAAAACGTCGCCAAACGTTGGGCATGTTCGCACATAATATTATATGACTTGAGACAGTCTTCTGGCCCAGGCAACTGCAAAACCATCGTCAATCCGCGTGTCTCCAATCCTGCCATGTGCTGAATATCAAAACTGCCTGGCTGGAACATATTCAATATACAATAGATACTCTGTTTTTTACCTAAACGATCAACACTGAAGTGAAACGCACCCATTTCGCCAAAGTGAAGATCTAACTCAGTCATCATCTGTTTAATCATGGGTCCTGTGAAATAAGCGCCTTGCTTTGCAACCACATGCATGATCATGAGCAATTCTTTATTATTACTATCAAGTATATCTGTGCTTGAGGGTTGCTTTTCATGACGCTGCAGTTGTGCGGCCTGTACACGAGCATTGAGCTTTTCATCCCGCAGTTGTTTGCTTACACCTTGAAATTCAAAACGAAGATCATCAGGTAATTCTTCTTTTGCATCACGCTCAGGCATGGTTAAAAAATCTTCCATATCTGTATCAAAAGGCTGATCATCTTGAGTAACACTATTATTCACATAGTCTTTACTACTTGCGCGATACCAGACATAAAAAACTATTACTACGATTGAAGCTACAACGATTAAAGCTATGCGAAGTTCTAATGCGCTGACCGTCATATAGTGATCCTAGCTTAATTCAGCCAATTCAGCTGCAGCATCTATGTCTACCGAAACTAAGCGAGACACGCCGGGTTCGTTCATGGTTACCCCAAGCATGTGATCTGCGTAACTCATAGAACTCTTATTATGTGTAATAAATATAAACTGCACATGCTGACTCATATCCTTAATCAAATCACAAAAACGCCCTACGTTAGCATCATCTAAAGGGGCATCGACCTCATCCAAAAGACAAAACGGCGCCGGATTTAATTCAAATATTGCCAATACTAGAGCAGCGGCTGTTAAGGCTTTTTCACCACCAGAAAGAAGCTGAATTGAGGAAACCCGCTTACCTGGTGGTCTTGCCATGATGACGACACCAGCTGTGAGTAAATCATCACCAGACATCTCTAGATATGCCTTACCGCCAGGGAATAATCGTGGATACATTCTCTGGATATGAGCATTAACCTGATCGAAAGTTTCTTTAAAACGCTCTTTGGTTTCACGATCTATTTTACGTATTGCAGACTCAAGAGTATCAAGTGCTTTGGTGAGATCTTCATCTTGTGCATCTAAATATTGCTTACGCTCACTCTGCTCCTTGAATTCATCAATAGCAGCGAGATTAATCGAACCTAGACGTTTAATTTTCTCCTCAATAGTTATCACTTTTTGCTGCCATTCAGACTCTTGCGCATCGTCAGGCATCTCGTTTTGAAGTAACTCTATTGACCAATCATATTGTTCTAGCTGCTCTTGCAGTGTTTGCATACGAACAGTAAGTTCCTGCCATTTCATTCTCTGTTGACTGAGGATTTCACGTTCATCATTAATTTTATTATCACTGGCTAAGCGCTGTTCATCTCTTAACCGTATATCTGCCTCTATCGACTCCACTTGTTTGCGTGAAGCAAGCAAATCTGCCTCAACTTCCAGACGGCGTTCTAACGTTTGAGTTAGCGTATTGGATAATTCATCGATAGGTGCTGCACTATTAGTGACTAGCTGCAATAATTCACTGCATCTTTGTTCCAGTTCGCTTCTCTGCACATTCAAGCGACTCACTATGGATTGTGAAGTAGCTGCACGTGTTCTATTTGCCTCAACCTCTAACTGCAAAGCGTGACGGCGTTCTTGCAATAGATTAGCTTGTTGTTTTTTATCATCAAACTCCACAACCACTTGCTCTTTACGCGCCATTAATTCTTGCTTACGCTTCTGTAATGCACTCAAATTAATTTGCGCGGCGTCACGATAGGTAATAGCTTGTTGGCGTTGTTGTTGATAATCGAGTAACTGTTTTTGAGACTCATCGATAAAACTACGTAATTGGGTATCACGTTGTTGCCAATGCTCGATACTTTCCTTACTTCTGACCAATTCTGCCTGTTTCTCTGCTGCCTCTTGGAAAGCCTGATTGTGTTTTTGTTGTATCTCATCACGCTGTTTTTCTTGCTGCGAGAGCTTTTCAACAGCCTGCTTTTGACGATGATTTAATTCTCTATATTGTCCATCAATATGCTTGAGTGTTTCTTGTAGTTCGCTGATTTCAGCCTTACGAGTGAGCACACCTTCACTGGCGCTGACTGCATTGGAGTAGCGCACCCAATACTCACCAAACCACATACCCTCAGACGTAACTACAGACTGACCAACCTTAAGATTTCTTCGCATGCTAAGTGCTTGATCTAAGGTGTCAGCGATTAAAATATTATGTAAATCGCTAGCGATCGCTAAATCTGTGCTGATCTTACTCGCTAACGTGCCATGACTGTGCTGCGATGATATTGCCCCCTGACTCTGATAAAAGGTGACACTACCTTTATGCAAATCATGAAATTGTTGCGCAGCCATCTCTAGATTGTCGATACATAGAGCGTCCAAGAAGTTTTCTAACACTGTCTCAGCTGCTCGCTCCCACCCAGACTCAACAGTAATGTGATCAGCTAAACGATTAAGTTGTTCATATTGATGCTTCCCTAACCACTCTTCTAATTCCTGACCTTCACCTTTTAAAGCCGCGTCTTGCAAAGCTTGTAAACGTGTAAGTTGACTTTGAGCATGTTGCTGTTGCGCCTTAACATCATCAATTTGTATAACAAAGTTATCAATTGATTCTCTTGATCGTACAATTTCCTTTTGAATACTATCCAATGAAAACTTACATTCTTGCACTGATTTATCATGTTCAATGACCTCGGTCTCTAATGCATGCAAGTCAATATCATGTTCATTCTCGATAAGGTCTGCATGTTCAGAGCGCGTGCGAGCTTGCCTATCTTGTAAACGTAATATTTCCTGATCAATAAACTGAATCTTTTGAGCATGTACTTCTACCTGATGGCTAGGCTCATTGCTCTCTAGTATCAATTGATCCCATGCTTCGCGCCAGAGCTTTTCAGCTTGCTCAGCACTAATAACAGCTTCTCCAATTTCATTATATTGCTCATTCA
>Ga0181553_10001926_pt1 | contig 18508 bp, 23 predicted proteins | sample 011ome_17_FD_133753 | JGI IMG/M metagenome (GOLD analysis project Ga0181553, IMG submission 133753) | Coastal salt marsh microbial communities from the Groves Creek Marsh, Skidaway Island, Georgia - 011502XT metaG (megahit assembly) | ecosystem: Environmental > Aquatic > Marine > Intertidal...
AAAAGACAAATGGTACAGAGTATGTAGTAATGGATGAAGAAGGTTACTTTGTGCATAAGAAAGATTTAAAATTACCTAATGAGGTGAAATAATGGCAGACTATGATACATTTATGACAAAAGAGGAAAACGAATTATATGGTGGCAGTTATCCTCAAGCAGGCAAAGACCATCATCAAGAATTATATGAGCATAACTTAAAGTACAATGAAGCTGAGTATCACGCTCAAGAATTATTATTACAAGAGGAAGAATTTAACAACAATTAGAGGTAGATATGTTATTAAGTATATTGATATTAGTCAATATAGGTGTAATAGCCTATTTTGGTACACTTTTTCTTAGACTTCACGAAGATGTAAAGTTGATGAATGATGATATAGAAAATTTAAAAGCTGAGTTCAAACAAGTTGTTGAACGAGCTGAGTTTGAAAAAGCTAAGGCTTTAAAACCTAAAGAAGGTGAGGAGTTTTTAGGAATATGATTGAAGAAATATTTGGCGAAGAATATCTAAGAGAATTAGGTATCTATATTATAGATGGCAAAACTTATTATGCTCCTTGGGCTTTACAATATTTAAGTCAAGGTCATTATAGATTGCCTAATGGTGAATTATACAAATACGAGGGTGAAGACAATGCCTAAAGGTATGCATTTAGTTAGAGGTATGACTAGCCTCAATCTAAAAAAACCAAAAGTAAAAATTACAAAAAAGAGAATGCTTGAATTAACAGAAGAGCATAGACTTTATAATAAGAAATGTAAGCAGACAAATAATCGCAAAGATATGATGTCATTAGATGATTATATTGATAGACAGTTTGGTAAAGTAAAATACAAACCTAAAAATACAGGCACATATCAAGGTGCCAAAACTGATATAGTATCTAAAAAGATACCATCTCTCACCACAACACCAGATAAAAATGCTTGTGCTAGAAAAGAACCTAAAGTTTATGATGGCGAAAGAAAACTTATTGGTATCGGAATATTACACAAGTCAAATCTTGTACCTATCTTTGATGAAGAACACGCCAAAGATTTAGCAAAAATGAGAAGATAAAACTTCATAAAAGTTTAACACAAAATTAAGATTACAACCAATAAATAATTTTGAATAATAATAAAATTACAGGAGTTGTTATGAAAAAATTATTAATCTTACCTATCTTAATTCTCACATCAAACATTTCACTTGCAGACCCATATGTTATGACAAAACACGAATTTAAAATGAGTGATACTAATTATAGTAAAACGATAAACCATATTCGTTTTGGCAATTCTTGGAAGACTGAGGGTGGATTAAAATTATATGGTGAGGTTGGTGTCGCAGAAAGTGTACCTCACGGTTCAAATCTTTTTGAAGGCACAGCTGGTAAATCATATCAGTTTGGATTTAAGAAAAAAGTTAGTGATACATTTTCCGTAAAAGGTAAATGGGAAGGTGTTGAATTACCAAATTCTTCAAATTCACACAAAATTGAGATTAAAACTAAGTGGAAATTTTAAAGTTTATTTTAAGGATATTTGCACTTTTAGGTCTATCATATGTACCATTTGTTATGACACTTGCAATATTATCAGACTTTGGTCTTATTGATAAGACACACAATCCAATCCCTTTATTTTTTATAGTATTTGGTATACTTCTCACCATTGACATTTTTAAAAATTTCCCTTATAATAGAGTATCAAAACTTATAAATAGTTTTAGAGGTCGCCATAAAGGGGCTTCTAAAACAAAACTTGCTTAATAAAAGGAGGAAAATATGACGATATTTAATTCGTTACACCCATATACTATTGGTTATGATGATGTATTCAAACACTTTGAAACATTATTAGAACATCAACAACCAAATTATCCACCATACAACATAGTCAAGACAGGTGATTATACACATTGTGTTGAAGTTGCATTGGCTGGTTATTCTAAGGCAGAAGTTGAGGTAGTTGTTGAAGAAAACACTTTAACAATCAAATCATCTGATTTACCTACAAAACATAAACCTAAAGATAATGTGGTTCACAAAGGCATTGCTAAGAGAGCATTTAAAAGAGTGTTTACATTAGCAGAGGATGTAGTTGTCAATGACGCTACATTAAAAGATGGCCTTCTTAGAGTAGAACTTGAAAGAGTGATACCCGAAGAAAAGAAACCAAGAGTAATCAAAATCAAGTAAGGAAAAAAGTATCGCCTGGACTTGACATTTCTTGTCCAGGCTGATATACTACTTGTATAAATAATAAAACGAGGTTCGGGTGAATCTCACATTCAAGCACTTAAAGGAGGTGTAATATGGCAAATTTAGCCAATAATGCTGATAAACTCAGCGTAGTAGCAGGCACTTTAGCAAACACGCTAAAAGGCGAAGTCAAAATAATTGACATCATAGAAACAATCAAAAACATTTCTAACTTCAAATCAGAAACATTAGAGAACATTGACTTAAACCCTAATTTATATAAGGATAATGTTTATGATGATATTAAAAGTGGTTATATTATGGCCATTTCTGATTTATGGGTAGATTTAACTTATCAGAGAACAATCAGAGTCCAAAAACTTATCAAATTGTTAAAAAGTATAGGTAAATTTGATGAATCGGTTGCAGGTCATGTTGATGTTGCAATTAGACCTGATGGTAGAGCATTTGTTTGGGATGGGTTTAGAAGAACAACAATGGCAGGTCTAGTTGATGGTGAAGCTATTAAAGTATCTAAATTTAAACATCCTAGAAATTCATCAAACAAAGAATGTAGAATAACAGAGGCTAAGATGTATAAAGTTAGAAACTCTGATTACGAAAAAATGAAACCAGAAGAAGTTTTTAAATCAAAAACTGTTTATGGCGATGAAGAGGCTCTAGAGATTTTAGATACCTTAAAAACAAGTAAACTTAATATATTAAACTTAGTACCAAATGGTAGAAGTTTAGGCGGGTTTCAACATTTTGAGGAAACTTGGAGAAAGGAAAATTTGAGAGATTATCTTCCTGACGCTTCTCAAATAATTCAAAAAGTTCAAAGATGGAAGAACGATAGTGTATCAGTAAACTTACTGTGTGGTTTAGCAGAGTTTTTACACATCAATGATGAATTATCACATCCATTATCTCAGATAGAAATATTAGAGTATTTTGAAAATAAAGACAACAGGCAAAATGATATTGCTAAAAATAGATTATCAGGTAAGTCTAGAGAATCTATAGCTTTCTATATTGGCAATAAGGTAGTAAAACTTAATGGTTCAACAAAAGAATTTAATCAATTAATTGATTTGGATTCAGAACAACAAGAAATGCTACAAAACTTTTAATTAAACTAGAAGCCGTCCTAGACTTGACATCTAGGATGGTTTCTGTATAATACATAATTGCGAGGGTAGTTTAATAGTAGAACATTTTACTTCCAGTAAAAAGGTGATAGTGCGATTCTGTCCCCCCGCTCCATATAATGAACAAGTGAGGTTAATATATAATGAAATTATCAAGTGATACAATTAACTTATTAAAAAACTTTTCTGATATCAATCCTAATATTTTAGTAAAAGAAGGTAATAAACTTTCTACGATATCAACAATGAAGAATATTTTGGCAGAGGCCGATATATCTGAAAGTTTTGACCAAGAGTTTGCAATATACGATTTACCTGAATTTCTAAGGTCAATTGATTTATTTGCAAAACCTAAATTAGAATTTAATGGTGGTTCTAATGTTATGATAGCAGATGAAAACTCAAAGCAAAAAATCAAATACTTTTTTGCTGATAAATCTGTAATTACAGCACCATCAAAATCAATAACAATGCCTGAATCATTTGTTTCTTTTACATTGAAAAAAGAAATGTTTGAAAAACTTATGAAAGGTGTTACCACACTAAATCTACCAGATGTATCGGTGGTTGGTGATGGTAAAAATATTACACTAAGGGCAGCCGACAGAAAAAATAATACTTCAAATACTTATTCAGTAGATGTTGGAGAATCAGATAAAAAGTTTGAAGCTCATTACAAAGCAGAAAACTTTAAATTGGTAACAGATGATTATGATGTTGATATATCAGCTCAAAAAATTAGTCATTTTACCAATCGTTCTAGACCAGTTCAATATTGGATTGCATTAGAACCAGATTCAACATTTTAATGAATAAATTGAGGTTTATATTATGTCAGACTTTTTATGGGTTGAGAAATACCGACCTAAAAAAATTAAAGAATGTATTTTATCAGAAGACCTAAAAAAGACTTTTACTGAGTTTTTAAAACAAGGCGAAATACCAAACTTGTTATTATCGGGCACCGCTGGTACAGGAAAGACCACGGTTGCTCGTGCCTTGTGTGAAGAATTAGGTACTGATTATATTATCATCAACGGTTCAGATGAAGGCCGTCAAATAGATACACTAAGAAACAAGATTAAAAATTTTGCTTCAACAGTATCATTATCAACAGAAAGTAAACACAAAGTCGTTATTCTAGATGAGGCAGATTATATGAACGCCGAATCTGTACAACCTGCTTTGAGAAACTTTATAGAAACTTTTGCTAATAATTGTAGATTTATATTTACTTGTAATTACAAAAACAAATTGATACCAGCATTACATAGTCGTTGTACTGTTATTGATTTTAGAATTGTAAATGGTCAAAGAGTGAAGACCGCTACAGCATTATTAAATAGATTATGCAAAGTATTAGAAACTGAAAAGGTTGATTATGATAAAAAGATACTAGCAGAATTAATACAAAAACATTATCCAGATTTTAGAAGAACCATCAATGAATTACAACGATATTCAGTTCGTGGTAAAATTGATAGTGGTATTCTTTTTAGTATTTCAGAAGTAAGTCATAAAGAGTTGATTGCTTGTCTGAAAGAAAAAAGATTTAATGATATGAGAAAATGGGTCGTACAAAACTTAGATAAAGAACCATCATCTATATTTCGTAGTGTTTATGAAGTTCTTTATACAGCACTCACGCCAAACTCAATACCACAAGCGATATTAATTATTGCAGGCTATCAATACAAGTCAGCTTTTGTTGCTGACCAAGAAATCAATATGGTCGCTTGTTTAACTGAGATAATGGCAGGGTGTAAATTCAAATGAGTTATGAATTAAAAGACTATCTCAATGCAATAAATTTTACAAAGGAACCTTTACTGGATACAGATGATACTGATTGGGTAAAGAAATATCCACCTTTTGTAATCAATAAATGTTTGTCTATGCATTACGATACAATAGCACAGGCAAACGAAATGAATGGCTATCATTTCCTTGATAAGAAAGTTCAATTTCACTTTTACATAAATAGTATAAGAAAAAGACAGCGATTTGGTGGTAAGTGGCTATCACAAACTAAATTGAAAGACTTAGAATATGTGAAAGAATATTATGGCTACAACAATGACAAAGCGAGAGAGGCTTTATCTATACTATCCAAAGAGCAAATTGAATTAATCAAGTTATCTATTGACAAAGGTGGGAGAAAAAGGAAATGAATGATATAACATGGACTCCAGATAGTATGTTAGAAGTTACCATAAAACAACCAGATGATTTCTTAAAAATAAGAGAAACACTAACAAGAATAGGTGTAGCAAGTCGTAAAGATAAAACACTATATCAATCTTGTCATATCTTACACAAACAAGGAAAATATTTTATTGTACACTTTAAAGAGCTATTTGCTCTTGATGGTAAAAATGCAACACTATCTGAAAATGATATACAAAGAAGAAACACAATAGCGATTCTATTACAAGATTGGTCTTTGATAGATATTGTCAAGAAAGAAAGTGCTGAAAACAAGGCGCCATTAAGTCAAATTAAAGTATTACCTTTCAAAGAAAAAAACGAATGGAATCTATCTGCTAAATATAACATAGGCAAAAAAGCGGAAGATGAAAGTACCTAATTTTAAAGAATACTTAACAGAAGAAAAACACGATAAACCTAGATTGGTCATTATCACGGATGAACCTGAAAAGGCAAAAACATTTCATACAGCAGACCGATTACAAGAAGAAGCCAAAAAGTTAGGTTGGGATTATTATCTTTATAAACTTACAGGTGGTTATACATCATTTGAAAAAGGTATTCGTAGAGTTCACAATAAAGAAGATGATAAAGGTTTTATTGTAAATTCAGATACAATTGCTGTATTTAGAGGTTCTGTTGTTAGAAAAGATAGTTGGATGGACTTAGTATCTCTATTTGAAAAACATCAAGTATGTTGTATTAATAGTAGGGATTGCATAGAAATCTGTACAGATAAATTTAGAACGGCACTTAAATTAGCTGAGTTTGGTTTAAAACAACCTAAACAATCTCTAGTTCACGATAAAGATGATGTTTTAAAATCTTTTGAAAAACTAGAAACTGATTTTCCTATTATACTTAAAACACTAAGAGGTTCAAAAGGTGTAGGTGTATTATTCATAGAATCAAAAATAGGTTTAGATTCAATTGTTCAATTAGTAAATAAACAAGATGAAGACGCCGACCTTTTAGTTCAAGAATATATTAAAACAGACTATGATGTTAGAGCTTTAGTATTAGGTGGTAAAGTGTTATCAGTAATGAAACGACCAGTTATCAAGGGTGATTTTAGAAGTAATGTATCACAAGGTTCAAAACCAGAAACTTTAAAATTAACAGAATTAGAAATTGCAGAAACTTTAAAAGCTGCCAAAGCAGTTGATGGTTTATGGACTGCTGTAGATTTTATACCTTCAAAAAATAGAGAAACAGAACCACCATTTATGATTGAGGTAAACTCATCACCTGGTACTGAGGGTATGGAAGAGGCAACAGGTAGAAATATTAGTAAAGAAATTTTAGAACATTTTGAAAATAAAAAAAATTGGGTTCAAGCTCCTTCTCAATGTGGGTTTAAAGAAGTTGTAACAATAAAACCATTTGGTGATATAGTTGCAAAGTTTGATACAGGTAATAGTGGCACAAATGTGATACACGCTGAAAAAATGGAAGTAAAAGGTAATAAAATTACTTGGTCATTATATGATAAAAAGGTTGTATCAAATATAATTAAAAAAGAAACTATATCTGTTGGCGGTCTTAGAGATTACGAAGAAGACCGATATATGATTACATTAGATGTTTCTTTTGCAGGTAAACTATATAAAGATGTAGAGTTTACTTTAGATGATAGAGAAGACAGAACACACATATTACTTGATAGAACATTTATGAAAAAACTAAATGTAGTTGTAAACCCAGCTAGAAAATATATCATTACAACACCTTACACCATTGACAAAGACTAAAAAATTTATTATAATACAAACTGAGGTAAAATTATGGCAAATGTGAAAATATTAAGACTATCCACAGGTGAGGATATCGTAACAGAAGTTATCGCAAAATCACCAGAAATAACAAAAGTTAAAACACCCTTTACAGTAGTACCTATGCAAGAGGCACCAGGTAAACCTGTAAAACTAATGTTAACACCTTATATACCTTATGGTGATTGTTCAGAGGTTGACATCAAGTCAGTTAGTATCATAGCAGAAGTTGAACCTGTAACTGATATTAAAAACTCTTATAATCAACATACAGGTGCTGGTATAGTAGAACCACCAAAACCACAGCTTATTACATAGTGAAAGAAATTACTATGCAACAGCATTTTCAGTTAGTCAAAGAAGACAAACTGAAAGAAGACAAGCAGCCAGATTCAGAAAGGTCGCCTAGATGTTATTTTAGGTGGAAAAACGGAATGATTTACGAAAGTAAAAGAGTTGTTGTAGACAAAAATACAACAGTCAAAGAGGCAGCTGAAAAAGGTAATTTTAAAATTGAATTAGTACCTCTAAAAGATAGAGATACAATTATTATTGAAGACATAACAATAGATTTAGATAATGAACTTTTATAAAAATGTAATTGAACACAAAGGCAAACTTCTAGTCAGAGGTATAAAAGACGGAGAAGAATATCAAGAAAAGGTAAATTATAAACCTACATTTTATTCTATCACACAAGAACAGTCTGAATATAAAACACTAGAAGGTCAAAATTTAAAACCTATAACTTTTGATAGTATAGACGCTTCACGAAGATTTAAAAGAGATGTAGCAACATCTAATTCACCAATCTATGGTTTAGAAAGATATCATTATCAATATATTGGTAAAAACTTTCCTAATGATGTAGAGTGGTCTAAAGATAAAATCAAAATCTTTACACTTGATATAGAAACTACTTGTGAAAATGGTTTTCCAGATGTAGAAAATCCACAAGAACAATTATTGTGTATCACAGTTAAAAATCAATCTAACAAACAAATACTAACTTGGGGAGTTGGTGATTTTAAAACTGATAGAGAAGATGTAACTTATGTAAAATGTAAAACAGAAAGTCATCTAATTATGGAGTTTATGAAGTTCTGGATGAAAAATTATCCAGATGTTATTACAGGTTGGAATACTAAGTTTTTTGATTTACCATATTTAATGAACAGAATTAAAATGATAGCTGGCGATAAAGTTATTAATAAAATGTCGCCTTGGCAATTAACTCGTAGAGAAGAAATTACAGTTATGGGTAGACCACAAACCGTCTATACATTATATGGCACAGTTATGTTAGACTATTTTGATTTATACAAATGGTTTATACCAACAAAACAAGAAAGTTATAAACTTGATTATATCGGTAAAGTAGAATTAGGCGAAGGTAAAGATGATAGTCCTTATGATACATTTAAAGATTGGTATACTAATGACTTTCAAAGTTTCGTAGATTATAACATACAAGATGTTGAGATTGTTGATAAGTTAGAAGACAAGTTAGGTCTTATTGAGTTAGCATTAACTATTGCATATGAAAGTAAAGTAAACTATGATGATATATTTTCACAAGTAAGAGTTTGGGATACTTTAATTGCAAACCATTTAATGAGTAAAAAAATATGTGTGCCACCTAGAGAAGACCATGTAAAAGAATCTAAGTATGAAGGTGCTTATGTAAAAGAGCCATTAGAAGGTATGCATAAGTGGGTTGTATCGTTTGATATCAATTCTCTATATCCTCATATTATTGTACAATATAATATATCACCTGAAAAAATATTAGGTGTAAAATCACAAGGCATATCTGTAAATAATTTACTTTACGGTAAAGCAAAATTAGGTTATCTAAAAACAGAAGGTGCTTGTATAGCACCAAATGGTGCAACATTTAAAAATGATAATCAAGGTTTTCTTCCTGAAATGATTGAAACAATGTACAAAGAACGAGTTATTTACAAAAAAAGAATGTTGAAAGCTAAAAAAGAATATCAAAAAAATAAGACAGAAGAATTAAAGAAAGAAATATCTAGGTGTCATAACATTCAATGGGCAAGAAAGATTGCATTAAACTCAGCTTATGGTGCAGTCGGTAACCAATACTTTAGATATTATGATGTTAGACAGGCAAGTGCTATCACAACAGCAGGTCAGTTTATTATTAGATTTATTGAAAACAAAATGAATGAATATCTAAATCAAGTATTACAAACTATGGGTAAAGCAGACTATGTTATAGCTTCAGATACAGATTCAATCTATCTAGTGTTAGATAAACTTGTAGAAAAAACTTGTAAAGATAAATCAGATAACGAAGTTGTAGATTTCTTAAATAAAGTATGTGAACAAAAACTAGAACCATATATTGAAAAATGTTTTGCTGAATTATCTGATTATACTAACTCATTTAAAAATGCAATGGTAATGAAACGAGAAGTTATTGCAAACAAAGGTATTTGGACAGCAAAGAAAAGATATATGTTAAATGTATTAGATGATGAAGGTGTTAGACTTGCAAAACCTAAACTTAAAATTATGGGTATTGAAGCTATCAAATCATCAACACCAGAAGTGTGTCGTAGTAAAATTAAAGAGGCGATTAACTTAATTATGACATCAACAGAAAAAGATTTACAAAACTTTGTTGCTGACTTTAGAGAAGAATTTAGTAAAATGACAGCTGAACAAGTATCTTTTCCTAGGTCTTGTAATCATATAAAAAGATATTATGATTCAAATAGCATATTTAAAAAAGGCACACCAATTCATGTTAAAGGTGCCTTAATTTATAATCATCATATTAAAAGATTAAAACTAGCATACAAATATCCTTACATAAATGAAGGTGATAAGATTAAGTTTGTAAAACTCAAAGAACCAAATCCATTTAAGTTTGATGTTGTAAGTTATATGGGTAGATTACCACACGAATTTGAATTAGACAAGTACATAGATTATGATACACAGTTTCAAAAAACATTTATTGACCCTCTAAGTTTTATATTAAATTCTATTGGGTGGAAAGTAGAAGAAGAAGCTAATTTGGAGTTATTTTTCGGATGAAAACATTAGAAAGAAAAGAAGCATTACATTGTTCAAAAGTTATCGCTGACTATTTTGAAAAATTTAGTAGAGTAGATGAATATATGTTAGAACAAAAACTTGAACAAATAAAACATATGCCTACCGCTTTGCCTGGTATGGGATTTGAAGATGATTTATTTAGTGATTATACAATGTCGCCAGAAGATATGGACTTTGAGATAATAGAACCAGATGATAAAACATTTACCTCTTGTTTAAATATTATTTCAAGTCATACAAACATGGCAAGTATACCTGGTAAAAATTTAAGACTAGCAATTAGAGAAAAAAATACAGGCAAGTGGGTGGGTTTCATTAGATTAGGTTCACCTGTAATTAATATGAAACCTAGAAATGAATTATTAGGAAATGTTCCTGAATTATCTACTTTTAATAAAACATCTATTATGGGTTTTTGTATTGTACCATCTCAACCATTTGGTTTTAATTATCTAGGTGGTAAATTATTAGCTGCCTTATGTTGCAGTCATTATGTTAGAGAAAGAATGAATCAAAAGTATAATATGAATTTAGTTTATTTTGAAACAACAAGTTTATATGGCAGTAGTAAATCATCAAGTCAATATGATGGTATGAAACCTATTTTAAAAAATAAAGGTTTAAGTGATAGTGATTTTACACCACTAATGCATGGCGAACCTTGGAAAAGACTTGTTGATTATGTTGAAAGCAGAGTTGGTAATTTAATACCAAAAGACGCTTCAAGTAAAAAATTAAAACTAACAACAGCAATACAAGGACTAATAAAAAGGTCCTTAGACGGAACAGATTTAGATAACTTTAAAGATACCTTAGAAAATGCAAAAAAACTTACTGAAAGAAAAAGATATTATGTATCAAACTATGGTATCAGAAACTATATAGATATCGTAAATGGTAAAACTGATGAAATTATCAAAGAGGATAATTACGATAAATATGAAGTGGAAAATCTTATTAAGTGGTGGAAAAAGAAAGCCACTAATAGGTACAACAATCTAAAAGCAGACAACAGGTTAAGAACAGAACTTGAAGTCTGGACTAACTCAACCAACATTGACATTATAAGATAAATGGTATATACTCCAATTATTGAGGTGAAATTATGAATGACTTTTTAAAAGATGTTATCAAAGAAACAGGTAACGAATATGCAAGTCTAGCTAGTGAAGGTGTTGTCGGTGGTGATGTAGAAAGTTTTATTGACACAGGTTCATATGCTTTCAACGCTTTATTATCAGGCAGTATCTATGGTGGTTTACCAGGCAGTAGAATTACAGCAATCGCTGGTGAAGCTGCAACAGGTAAAACATTTTTTGCATTAGGTATATGTAAACACTTTTTAGACAAAGACAAAGACGCTGGCGTGATTTATTTTGAATCAGAAAACGCCGTATCAAAAGATATGCTAGAAAAAAGAGGTATTGATTCTTCAAGAGTTGTAATCATGCCTGTAGCAACAGTTCAAGAATTTAGATTACAAGCAATTAAAATTATTGACAAGTATCTAGAACAAGAAAAAGATAAAAGAAAACCTATTATGTTTGTATTAGATTCTTTAGGTATGTTATCAACAACAAAAGAAATGGAAGATACAGCCGAGGGTAAAGAAACTAGAGATATGACAAGAAGTCAAATTGTTAAATCAGCATTTAGAGTTTTAACATTAAAACTAGGTCAAGCAGGAGTACCAATGATTATGACCAATCATACTTATGATGTAATTGGTTCTATGTTCCCACAAAAAGAAATGGGTGGTGGTTCTGGTCTTAAATATGCAGCTTCAAGTATTGTCTATCTTGGCAAGAAAAAAGAAAAAGATGGTACAGAAGTTGTAGGTAATATTGTGCATTGTAAAAATTACAAGTCAAGAATTACAAAAGAAAATGCTATGGTAGATGTAAGACTAACTTATACAAAAGGTTTAGACCAACATTATGGTCTAGTAGACCTTGCTGAAGAAGCTGGTATTTTTTCTAAAGTATCTACAAGATATGAATTACCAGACGGCAGTAAACAATATGCAAAAACAATTAATAATGAACCTGAAAAATATTTTACAAAAGAAATATTAGATAAGATTGATGAGTACACAAAAACAAAATTCACCTACGGTGAAGACTAAAAGATATGTCTTTGCACAAAGACCTGATGATGACTATACTTGTATAAAGTTAGTTGAAGGTGATTACAAAGACATAATTTTTAAATACGGCAATGTAGGTTTTAAACAAGTAGAAGATGATGAAAAAATGTCAGTCATATTTGACTACAATGTTTTAAAAAATCCTAATGATGTTGATTATGATACACAAGAGTTCATAGATTATATTGGTGATATATTGATTGAATTAGTAGAAGAACAATTAGCCACAGGCAAAATGGACTTTTTAAAGTTTGAGGATGTAAATGAGTGAAAGATTAGAAAAAATTATATTAAGTAATTTATTTTATAATGAAGAATATACTAGAAAGGTTTTACCTTTTCTTCAAGAAGAATTTTTTGCTAATAGATTTGAAACTATTTTGTTTCAAGAAATCAATAGTTTTGTAAACAAATATAAAAACTTACCTACAAAAGAAACCATACTTGTTGAGTTAAACGAAAGAAAAGATATCAACGAAGATGAAATTACCGAAGTTAAAAAGTTAGTTCACGGTATTGAAAACAAAGAAGTTGAAACTCAATGGTTATATGATACAACAGAAAAGTTTTGTAAAGACCGTGCAGTTCACAATGCTGTTTTAAAAGGTATTCAGATATTAGACGGCAAAGATAAGAAACAAAATCCAGAGGCAATACCTTCTATTTTATCAGAAGCTCTTGCTGTATCTTTTGACCAACATATTGGTCACGATTATGTAGATGACGCTGAAGCTAGATTTGAGTTCTATCACAAAAGAGAAAAAAGATTTAAATTTGATTTAGAATATTTTAACAAGATTACAAAAGGTGGTGTGCCAAGTAAAACCTTAAATATTGCCCTTGCAGGTACAGGTGTTGGTAAATCATTGTTTATGTGTCATTGTGCCTCTCATTGGTTGACCGAAGGTAAAAATGTATTGTATATAACATTAGAAATGGCAGAAGAAAGAATTGCAGAAAGAGTTGACGCTAATTTATTTGATGTTACCATAGATGATTTACACGCTATGCCTAAACAGTTATATGATAATAAAATGGACAAACTAAAAAATAAAACTTTAGGTCAATTAATTATCAAAGAATATCCTACAGCGTCCGCTCATAGTGGTCATTTTAGAGGATTACTAAACGAATTGTCATTAAAGAAAACATTTAAACCTGATGTTGTATTCATAGATTACCTCAATATCTGTGCGAGTAGCAGATTTAAAGGTGGAAATATCTCATCATATTTTTACATTAAAGCAATAGCGGAAGAGTTACGAGGCCTAGCTGTTGAATTTGATGTGCCGATATTTTCTGCTACTCAAACGACCAGGTCAGGTTTTGTATCAACAGATATAGGTCTTGAAGATACATCTGAAAGTTTTGGTTTGCCAGCAACGGCAGACTTTATGTTTGCTATAATGACCAATGAAGAATTAGACCAATTAGGTCAATTCAAAGTCAAACAATTAAAGAATAGATTTGGTGACCCTGCTGTAAATCGTGCATTTATGATAGGCGTTGACCGTTCTAAAATGAGATTGTTTGATGTAGACGCCTCAGCTCAAAACATTGTTGATAGTAATCAATCAGCAGAACCACAAGAAACGCCTGAACAGGCATACGAAAAATTCTCCGACTTCAAATTATAGCTTGACATAGGTTTCCTTTCCTTTAGTATAAATAGTATAGAGGAAAAAATTTATGGCATTAATAACATTTAAAGACTTTTTTAAATATGACTACCGAGTACCTTTAGTCGTAGATAAAGTCTATGGTAAAAATGATAAGTCAAATCTATTTGCAACAAAATTTGGATTATTTCATGCAGAAAAATTACTGATAGAAGGTAAAGAACACAAGTATAGTAAAAATTTATATAAAAGAATTGAAGCATTACAAGATGAACCAAGTGGTGTTAAATTAGTTATAATTAAAGGTAAAGTAGGTAAAAAATCACAAGAGATTCAAATGAATCATATTGAAAAAACAGCAGAGTTTGGCGGTCAAGAAAAAGGTAAGAAAGTAAACTTAGGTAATTTATTTGAAGAAGAATTACACGCTAGAATGTTACAATGCATAAATGGTAAAGCGTGTAAAGGTAAATATGCAAAACAAGCCACAGCCATTTTAGAGAAATGTCAAGATATAAATGGACCAATAAATACAGAATTAGCTCAACCTATTGTTCACGAAGGCGGTAGAAACCAACCAAGACCATTAATAGAGGCTTCTGGCGGTCTTGCAATACAACCATTACAGCCTGAGAAACACGGAGAAAAATTAACAGATGTTACTATACATCATAAAGGTGGTAAAAAAAGTTTCTTGTCATTGAAAATGGGTTCAACAGTAACTTTTATGAATGCTGGTGTAGCTAGTAAATTTTTTCTAGAATCAGAAATTAAAAAAGGTAAAGTAACTTTAAAAGCAGGTGTTAGTGCCCTAAAAACCTTAGGTTTAGACAATAAAGATTTTTGTAAAGTTTTTAATAATTATGGTAAATCACAAGGCAAACCAATGGTAAAAAATCATATTAAAACAAAAGCGGTGCCAGCTAGTTTAAAAGTTTTATTAGAAACTGCTATAGGTTCAAATTATTTTATGATACACGGAAAAGGTAGTGATGTTGATTTTTACCATATGTCAAAGGCAATTAATAAATCTGCCTCAACAGTAACAGGTGATATGACAATATTTTATGGCGGAAAAGATGGCAAAGGAAAAAGAATTGATATAACCTTCTCAAATAAACATTATGATTTTAAAATTAATATAAGAAATAAACAAGGCGGTCAATACCCTTCACATATCATGTTAGATTATAATACAAAATCTATTCCAGGTAAAATTACTTTATAGAATTTTAGTACCCACTAATAAACTAACATATTGTTTTTATTAAAAAAAACTCAGTTTAAACATTCCTAAAATACTAAATATAATCAGACTTCTAGAATAGGCAGTTATCGTCCCTGGCTGAACAATGTATCACCATTGACATTCAGTCTTCCTTACGATACAATTCTAGGATATAACCATTTTGATAGGAGGAAAAATCAAATGGGAAATTTATTACTTAACTTACGCTATATGCTTGCACCTTTTTTAATTATCGTTGCAGGCGCTGGTGTATTAGTAGGTGGTATCATGGCTTGGTTAGGAGTAGCATTGCTATTCGTAGGTCTGCTAGTAGATATCGCTACTAAGTTTGAAACAACAGGTGTAGGAACTGATGAAGAAGGCAACACAAGAGGTTGGTCTACTTTTCAAAACCTAACAATGTACTTCATGTTACCTGTATTCGTTCTTTTCCAATTAGTAATGGCATGGAGAGTTTACTCTTACATGGCACTAGGTGGAGCTGAAGGTGCAGTCATCATGGAAATTATTCCTGGTGTTATTACAATGACGGAAGGCATAACAGGTCTTAACCTAATAGGTGCTACATTATCATCTGGTATCTTTATTGGAATCGGAATCATTTATGGTCATGAGTTATCTCATACTAAAGGATTTGGATTTACAATTTCTAGATTAATGATGGCTCTATCAGGTTCAGCTCATTTCTGCTACGCTCATGTATACAATCATCATCTAGAACTTGCAAGTGAAGATGACCCTGCTACTGCTCCAAGAGGGCGTACAATCTATGGTCATTATCCACTTTCATATCTAGGTCAATCTAAATTTTTATTTAACATGGAAAAAGAAAGACTATCAAGAATGGGTGTAAACTTTATTTCTTGGCAAAACCGCTGGATTCGTGGATACTTAATGGCTGTTCCAACAGTTGCATTATTTTTCATGGCAGGTGGTTGGGTAGGTATGGCTTGTCTAGCAACAATTTGGGGTATCTCAAACTTTGAACTAGAAGCGCTAAACTACCTAGAGCATTATGGTCTAATTCGTGTTAAAGACCAACCAATTGATTACAGACACAATTGGGATAACTCAACAGCATTTACTGCTTGGTTCTTTATTGAAATCGGCAGACAAGCTGACCATCACGACAGAGGAGAAACTCATTTTTGGGAACTTGAAAATGTCGGATGTCCAAATACAGGCTGGGGCTATTTTGTAGTATTCTTTATTGCATTAGTACCACCAGTATGGCATTGGTATATGAGAAAAAGATTAGCTGCATGGGATGAACACTTTGCAACTGATGAAGAAAGAGCTATTGCAAATAGAATCAACAAAGAAGTAGGGTATGAAGGAACACCTTTTGTTGGAGATGTTTTACAAGACGCTGGAAATGTAGACTTAGGTCTTCGTTCAGCTAAAAAATAGTTAAAAAATACAAATTAGTATTGGAATTGGGGCGACATCTATCGCCCCTTTTCTTTGGTGGCTTGACATTTTCGTATTTTTGTAGTATCCTGGTTTATAAATAGTATTGTCGGTGTGAGAATTATATTAATGGAAAGATTATTGGTTAATGGATACATTGGAGAGAAAGTGTTTAGTTTTAAAGGGTTTCAAACTCAAAAAAAGAATAAGCATTTAGAACACTTAGAGGACCAGATTATAGATGAAGGTTCTAAAGGTGGTGTAAATGCAGTTAACTTCTTAAAAGCAATTCGCAATATGCTTGCTGGTCAATCTGGCAAGAAAGTCAACATGACTGTCAAATGGGACGGAGCACCTGCTGTTATCTGTGGTATTAATCCAGAAAATGGTAAATTCTTTGTCGGCACAAAATCAGTCTTCAATAAAAATCCAAAAATTAATTATACAGTTTCAGACATCAATAGAAATCATAGTGGTGTTTTAGCAGACAAGTTAACTGTATGTTTACAGAATTTAAAAAGAGTTGTAAGTAATGGTGTATATCAAGGCGATTTACTATTTACATCAGGTGATTTAAAAACTGACAGCATAGATGGTGAATCTATGATTACATTTACACCTAATACAATTACATATGCAGTACCTTCAAATTCAGGTATTGGTAGAAAAATTAAAAGTGCAAGATTAGGTATAGTCTTTCACACAAAATACACAGGCAAAACTATGCAAGATTTAAGAGCAGGTTTTGGTACTGTTACAGGTGGCGGTGGTAGAAATGTTTTTCTAGCTTCTGCTGGTTATAAAGATACATCTGGTATGTCTAAATTTACATCAAGTGAATTAGCTAAATTTGATTCACTTATTAGAATGGCAGAGGGTTCATTAAAAAAAGCAGGACCTATTTTAGATTTATTATCAAGTTATTCAAACGACCCTGTAGCTGTATCTTTTAGATTAAAAGCATATTTTAATCAAGTAGTCAGAAATAGTGGTAGTGGTTTTGGTCGTGTAAAAGATATGCAAAAACAATTTAGAGATTATTATATTAGTTTTATTAATGCAGAAATATCAGCAAGAAAAACTCCTGCTGGTCAAGAAAAATATATTCAAGCAAAAAAAGATGGTCTTGCATTTATTGATAGAAATCAATCAGCATTATATTTTGCAATTGCAAGTCATAAAAGTTTAATGAGTGCAAAAGATTTTTTAATTAGTAAGTTAAATCAAGTCCAAAGTATAGGACACTTTCTCAAAACACCAAATGGGTATAGAGTAACAGCGCCTGAGGGTTTTGTCGCAGTAGATAGAGTGGCAGGTGCAGTTAAACTTGTAGACCGATTGGAGTTTAGCAGAGCGAACTTTACAATGGACAAAAATTGGGGGTGAAAATATTATGGAACTAAACAGAGATGGTGATGGCTTTTTAGTCAATACAAACGATTGGTCAGAAGAAGTTATGAATCAAATGGCCACAGAAGATGATTTTGAGATTACAGAAGAAATCAAAACTTATATAGACAAGGCAAGAGAAATGTATAACGAAACAGGTACGGTACCAGCAGTTAGAATATTTGCAAAAGAGTTTGGTATGGATAGAAAGGCAAGTAAACTTTATGATGTCTTTAAATCTGGACCTATGAAAAAAATTGCAAAGTATGGTGGTCTACCTAAACCA
>Ga0181553_10001930_pt1 | contig 18474 bp, 18 predicted proteins | sample 011ome_17_FD_133753 | JGI IMG/M metagenome (GOLD analysis project Ga0181553, IMG submission 133753) | Coastal salt marsh microbial communities from the Groves Creek Marsh, Skidaway Island, Georgia - 011502XT metaG (megahit assembly) | ecosystem: Environmental > Aquatic > Marine > Intertidal...
CGACGACGCGACGACGCGACGACGCGACGACGCGACGACGATGATGATGCCATGGTGGACGCGCGTCTCGGATGACGAGACGCGCGCGCCGCGACGCGCGCGCGGATGGATGGATGGATGGATGGATGACTGACTGACGATTGATTCGACTGCGTGTGGGTATAGATTTTGGCGAATCAACCATCAAAGGCGGATAAGATGACGCGCGTGAAGATGGAGAAGATTTCAATTGATTCGACGTGTGAGACGATTATTAATCCACCGTCGCCGTTGGTGTGTCGGCGCGCGCGCGCGATTGAACGCCGACTGACGAGTGTTTGAATGTGCGCGTAGGCGTTACGTCTCGCGGCGTTACTCATGCGTGGTGTGGTGGCGGTGTATACTCGTAAATTGCGTTTCTTGTATGAGGATTGCGTGAAGACGTTGGCGCGTTTGAATGCGTTGGCGGCGCCGAATAAAACCAAGGATCGACATTTATTGGACGCGCCAGAGAATGGAAGTCGCTCGGCGCGGGCGACGGTGACGCAGGCGTACGATGAAGATGTGTTAATGAATCCGGAATTTGATCGTCATTTCGTGTCGCAAGGGTACGTGAATTCTCAAGCGTTTGATGTTGTGCCGAGCGATCAGCTCGAACGTGATTTTGATGTGTTTGAAGGTGGAGACGACGGAGACGCAAACTTTGGGAATCGTTTCGTCGCGCGCAACGACGCTCGCATCAACCTCGTGGAATTGCAAATGCCCGCCGATGATGAACAACACCGTATCGATGAAGAATATGAATATGAGTTCGCCGTGCATGATGATCCGCGCTACCAGCAAAGCGAGGATGAGGATGGTTATCAGCTCGCGCGCGTCGACGACGCCATCATGCCGATGCCGTTGGATGAAGAAGACGAAGAACAAGTCGAGGAGCCCATTGGAACACAGTTGAAACGTATGCGCGAGCAACAAGATGTCACGATTGCCGCTCTTCCCGCGCCAAAGAAATTTCGCCGCGCGATGCCACAAAGTCGTTCTCGTGTGTTCATCTTTGATGAACGAACGCACGTCACGGCTGACGCGTTTCGCCAATGGTTGACGGATACGAATGACATCACTAAAGCGCGTCCCGATATCGACAACGATGAAGCCATGCTTGGCGCAAAAGATGCTGTTCGCGATAATTTCTTCCACGCATCGGCATTCAAGCTCAATCCCGTCATGGCTGCGCAATCTGCGCTCGAACTCTTTGTGAAGGATCCGGCCGCCATGGCTGCGCGATTCGAGCAATTTGAGCACCACGTGTACGAACCAAACTATCAAAGTGATGAAGAAAACGTCGATGGTATCAACTATAACATCATGTTCGACGAACATGGTAACGTGCGATCGACTGAAAAGATGCGCGCCGTTCTTTCTGCGCAAAAACGCTCCACCCCTGGTTCTTTCGATTTCAATGCCGCCGCAAAAAAGACGCCGAGCACGCTTCTCAAGTCTGCGCGCAGCTCTGGTTTCTTCGGACCTGGAAGCGATTTGAAGTTTTCTGGAATGAAGATTCCTGAAGATGCCGAAGAAGATTTTTCTTTTGACAATCAACAAGTTCCTGGTAGTGAGATTTCTTTCGGGATGTTTCGTTCTGGAGGATCCAAGCCTGACTATCACGCACGCGGTTCTCAAGCGTCCCTCATGGAGACGGAGGAGTACACGTATCCTGACGCCGAACCTTCGCCTCAAGAACTCACGCGTGGTTCGCACAATCTTCTTCAGTTCCTTACGCAAGCCGTCTTCAAGTCGCGCAACGATAGCGAGCTTGAAAGCATCACTCTCACCGATTTGTGCGTCGTCAGCCATTTATCTCGCGCCAAAGCGGCTCGATTGTTCTATCAAACGCTTGTGCTCATCGGTGCCGACTACATCTCCGCGTTCCAGGACGATTCCGAGCCATTTGGCGAAATCACCCTCATTCCTGGTCCGCGCTTTGAGTTTGCGAATGATGATTAAACGAGCGTTCGTCGCGGCGGCGCCCAGTCATGTGAAAGGAAACGTAAAATGATGAAGCGTGAGTGCACGTGCGCTATCGCGCGCACCCAAGTGTAAATGATGTGTTATTATGATGTGATTGTATGAATTTTTGTGTGTATTAATGAAACAACTCAAGAATTAGTTTTGGCCAAACATCTTCTTCAAGTTATCGCCGGCTTCTTGAAGCTTGTTCGCGGGCGTGTCGAGACACTCTTCCTCAGACGGGATCATCCAAACCTTCTCCTTGGACGGAGTGAACATCGAACGCGGGTTCTCCTTGTCCAAAACACCAAAACCATACTCAATTTCCTTCGCCTGCTTCAACATCGGCATCGTTCGAGCAACCTTGTTGATCGCTTCAAAGTCCTTGTAAATCGCTTGCCCGATGTTTTGCGACAACGACTTCAACGCCATCGACTTGGACATGTCATTGTCCAAGCCCTTAACCAACGTGTTCGCCGCGCTACCACCAGTGACGACGTTCAACGGGTACCACACCTTCAAACCCTTCTTCGAGCGCACGTAAATCACAAACTGCTCGTTATCCGGATCAATCGGCGGCAAGAACTGCTCCACCCCGCCTTGCCCGGGCATCCCTCGCCCCGCGCGGTTCCCTTGACCCTTACCCTTGGCGTACACCACCATCGATCGTCGACCGTTCGACGACGCAGATTCAACGCCCTTACGTCCCGCAATCGCACCGCGGCGCGCGAACGCCGCAGACTTCGAGCTCAACGCGCTCGCGTTCATCATCGTCAACCCCGTCGACGTCATTGGTTATCCAGAAAAAGTGCGCGTCGTCCTAGTCTTCGGCGCGTGTGCGTGTGCGTGTGCGTGTGCGTGCGTGCGCGACGAGCGGGTGCTGTCGTCGACGGTGTGCTATGCGTGCGCGTGCGACGTGACAACCGTGCGCTCTGCGTGCGTCGCGGTATGCCGCCGTCGCGAACACCGCGCGCGCGCGCACCGCATCATCGAGGCATCCGCGTCGGCGCCGCGTGCCGAGCCCAACATGCGCCGCATACGTACTGTATCACCTAAACGTCTATGTACATCAAATTCCAGAACGGACACGACTATTTCATAGCACGAACACGCGCAGAGTAGTAAGATGCGCGCGCACCAGCGGCGAACACCCCATGATTCTACCGCACGCGCGGCTACACTACTAGAGGCGCGCCAATCCTTCCGAACGATCCGTTGGGCGCGATCGCGCGTCAAACCATCGCACGCGCACCGACGACCACCGTCGACGATCGCCCGAGACGTGACTGCGTAAACCATACACAGACACACGCCCACACACGCACCTCGCACACGCACGCGCGCACACACCCGCGCACGACAGACATAACCAGGAAACATGGCGGCTGATTTAACGGATGAACAGATCGCGGAATTCAAGGAGGCGTTCGCGCTCTTCGATAAGGATGGCGACGGCACGATCACCACGAAGGAGCTCGGCACGGTGATGCGTTCTCTTGGTCAAAACCCGACCGAGGCTGAGTTGCAAGATATGATCAACGAAGTCGACGCGGACGGCAACGGAACCATTGATTTCCCAGAATTCTTGAACCTCATGGCGCGCAAAATGAAGGATACCGACAGCGAGGAGGAACTTCAAGAGGCGTTCAAGGTGTTCGATAAGGATGGTAACGGAACTATTTCTGCTGCGGAATTGCGTCACGTTATGACCAACTTGGGTGAAAAGCTGACAGATGAGGAGGTTGATGAGATGATCCGCGAGGCTGACGTCGACGGGGATGGGGAAGTCAACTACGAGGAGTTCGTGAAGATGATGATGGCTAAGTAATCGTTTATAGCTCATTGAACGACGCGAATTTCGAATAATCTTATGTTAGACACGCACGTGTTGTAGCACGCTCTACGTGTGTGCCCTTTTTGAACGTTAAATGATGTAAATGCAAAACAGTCTATGGAAAACCGCGCTTGCGACCCCTGTTGGGGTGTTGACTTTCTGCGAATCACGCGCGCGCGCTCGAAACGCTTGGTGACGACGACGACACGGCGAGATGACTCGTGACGAAATCTAGGGTGAATTCTATCACAGGTTATTCTACTACAGGTACGTGCTATGCGAATCGCCCCGTTATTTAAGCGGCTTTAATCCAAGTTTCGCGCGAATAGCGTTCGCCTCGGCGATTTCGGGATCGACGACAGCTGTCGCCTTCTTCTCCTTTTTCTCTTTCTTCTCTTTCTTCTCTTTCGTTGGCGGCAGTCTCTCACCCTGAAAACGGTCACGTGATGATCGTACATCGTCGTAACGCCTATCATCTTCGCGTGCGTCGCGTCGCTGGTGACGTGGAGATCTCGAGCGCGAGCGAGACCGTCGTCCTCGGCTGCCGCCGTCGCGGCGTCCGCGGTCGCGACTGTCACCACGCCGATGTCGCGGTGAACGCGATCGTGATCGACTGCGACTTCGGCGTCGATGTCGGTGCCCATCATCATCTCTTCGCGCGATCGTCTTAGCATCAAACTTGGGCGCTGGCGCGATATCGTCCAACTCTCCATCCTCGCGCCGTCGTTTGACGCCGGCGCCGCTCGCCTCCGCCGCGTTGGTGACATCTATTTTTCGACCCGTGCTCGCTGGTTCATCATCCACATCCATCTTCATCTCGCGTTTAAACGCATCGTCTACAGCCTGCTCGAGCTGCTCTTCTAAATCCGCAATGTCCTCCTCGAGCGCGCTCACGCGGGGCTCCAGCGCTCCGGCGGCTTCGAGCGTTTGCCGATGAGGAATCCGTGGCAAAGACACATCACAAAACTGATCCTTTGTCAACAGATTGTTCACGAACTCATCTACGTGTGTAAGAACGTATTTACCATCTTTTGAACGATACCTCACCTTTCTGTAATCATTCAACAGCGGTTCGAGGTATTGATACACATCCGTCGGCTTGCCCACCAAGCGCATGTAAAACGCACCCAACAACCGCACATACTTGTGATCTTCATTCTTTATAAACTCCAAGATGATCTCCTTTTCGGGTTGAATCTGCAACAACTTCAATGTCAGGCATAAGAACTCCGTGGCGCGATTGTTCCCGCCATAAATCCCCCCGCACGCGCGCAACTCGACGGCTAAATCAACCAACGCCTCCGCGCTCACCGCGAAGCACTTCTCCTTCCAATACGTCATCGCATACACCTTATCCCGCGTTATGCGCTCCATTAAATTCTACACGCGCATCACAACGCACACGATACCTCACAGTCAGTCACACCGCACGCATCGCGCGTCACACACACCACGACATCGTTCGCACACACCGCTCGCGCCGCAACGTCCCACGCGCGCGCGCGCCACGCCGTCGCGCCATGCCGCTGCGCCCGTCGCGCCCGTCGCGCACACCGTACCTGTGGATCCATCCCGCGCACCGTGCGCGCGAGCGGGTCGGTGGCGTTCGCCATCGCGCGCGAATATCGAGGCGAGATGTGCGGCAACCACGCATCGCTTTTCGCGCCACCACGCCGCGCGGCGTCATCAACGTCATTCGTCGCCGCACGTCTCGTCATGGCGCGGCGATTACACGGCAAGCGGTTCAAGGTACGCGTACCGCGTCGTTCGATGCGTCGCTCGCGACTGGGACGACGAGCGCGGCGCGCGAAGGGTGCGACAGACGCGAGAGGGCGATTTCAAACCGTGGCAACGGGATTCGCGCATCGGGCGCGCATAGACTGACGACGCACGCGCGCGCGTTCGCGACGAACAGGCGTCAAATCCGAAACGTCGGTTATCAGGGGCGGATCAGGTACCGCATGGAGGTGCGTTTGCGCGCGGATTGATGGGCGTGAGGGGTGATTTCGATCGAGCGCGAGTTTGAATTTGAGTCGCGTGGCGTTTGAATCGCGCGAGAGGCGAAAGATGACGACGGTCGCGTCGCGTTCGTCGATCGCGCGCGTGATATGAGTATGGAACTCTAGTACTGACGTATGGTGATGGTGACGTGATTTTCGTGATTGCGTAGAGGTAGAGCGGAAGAAGCGTCGCTACCGCCCGGGAACGTTGGCGCTGAAGGAGATTAGGAGATTTCAGAAGACGACAGATTTGTTGATTCGTAAGATGCCGTTCGCGCGATTGGTACGTTTCGTTCGTGTGTTCGTGTGTTTTGTTCCCATGTATCGTTACACGATTGACACGCTCGGGCGTCATCGACGTACTAATCGAGCGACTTCTTGCGTCCCATCCTCAGGTGCGGGAAATTTCAAACGAATTATCCCCAGAGCCGTTGCGTTACACGGCGGAGAGTTTATTAGCGTTACAGGAAGCGACGGAGGATTTCTTAGTGCATCTTTTTGAAGATTGTAATTTGTGTGCGATCCACGCCAAGCGCGTGACGATCATGCCAAAGGATTTGCAGTTGGCGCGGCGCATCCGCGGGCCGATTTACGGCGTCGCCGCGTATTAACCGCGCGCGCGCGCCGACGGTTGTCCTCACCGACGGCTTGGCCCGCGCCGAGGACCCGCGCGACGTCTCGCGCGTATCTCACGGCGACGGAATGTATTAGGAACGCGCGCGCGCGTCCAGCCGCGTACTCCGCGCGTCGTCGGTTCCGGCGTCGCCCGCCCGGCCGACGCGCGCCCCATAGTCAAAACACTCTCGCCACATGTAATCTTACCCTGAATCTGAACTACATAATGTAGCACCACAAAGTCTATCTACATGTCAAAACACAAAATTGATCGACAATGAACCGTTACAGTACGACATCCAGCGCGCACGCCACACTCGGACCCGCGGCGTGACGTCGACACCTGATGACGTCGACGTCACGTCATCGCCCGTGGCATTGCGCGACGCGTGCGCGACGCCGACGCCGACTCGCGACGCCGACTTGGCTGCGACCGCGACGCGCGACGCCGTTCGTATCGACGTCTTCATTCGTCCATTCGTTCGCGCGCGATCGACGGCGCGCGCGTACGGGAAAGGCGCGGGGCGTGAATGCCGCTCGGGAGCGCGCGAGGCGTCGTCGCGAGCGCGTTCACGAGCGCACCAGGCGCGGCGTTTCAGCCCGTGAATAATCACGCGAGCAGTACGTCGACGAGTGCGGGGACGACGACGACGGGGACGATGAGTGGAGGCAGCACGCGGGATCAGCGACCGAAACGGATGAATGTTGGGGTGAACAATCAGATGAGCGGCGTCGGGAAAGGGCGAGGCGCGAGCGGCGCGAAGGGTGGGAAGACTTCGACGACGCCGCACGTGCCGTATGGGAATACTGCATTGAGTGTGAAGGCGGATGAAGCTAGATTGAACACGATTCAAGACGAGAAGGAACGGAAGCGTTTGAAGCGACTGTTGCGCAACCGCGTGTCGGCGCAGCAGGCGCGCGAGCGGAAAAAAGCGTACTTGGCATCTTTGGAGCAGGATGAATCGGAAAAGGTGAATAGAATGGCTGAGTTGGAGAACCGAGTGAATGCGTTGGAGCGTGAGAATCAAATGTTGCGTCAGGTGATTCAAACCGTGACGCGTCGGGCGGTTCCAGCTAACGCGAGGGATTACGCCGTTCCAACCATGTAAAAGCGAGTACCAAAAAGTTCACTAGCAAACCGAGAACCGGACTGCGATACGTGCGTTTCTGGTTATTAGATTCAACAACCGTACCTACACTTCATCATCATCATCAAGCAAATTATTTTTAATTTTAAGATTTTTACAGTTTGTTCTACGTCGGCGTCGGCCTCAGTGTTTCATGTTTCAGAAACGTTGGCGCCTCGGGCGCGCGAGCACGTGTCTCTTATCGTATCGGTTCAATCATTCGATTTCGATGGCATCGATTTCATCAGGCTTGGCATCTTTCCAACGTTTCGATAACGTCTTCATGACGGAGGCATGCGGCGTACCGGCGCCTAATGCGTCCTTAGTGGCCTTGAAATGCTCCTTGACGAACAAGCTAAACGCCGTCGGAGCGCGCGTTTGCACTTCTTGTCCATTCTTCTTGAACTTACCCAAGTACTCAAGCTTGCCTCCGCATGCACCGCATGCTTTCTTCGTGATGTCAATCGATTTGCTGTGACGGCCGTACTCCTGTTGACACCATTCTCGTGTGCATCGCCACTTGTATGGTTGATGAATGGCGTACGCGTGGCACGTCGAAACATTTGTCTCTGGATACGTGCGCATGGCGAGCGTGGCCCACTTCTTGAATACCGGCCCGTGTGGAGGCTTGGCGATTTTGTCCACGAGCCACGCCGAAGCGTGACACATTTCGTGCAAAAGCGTTGCTTCGAGCTTCTCAACCGTGTCGAGGACTTTGGTGCTCAGTTCAATGCGCGCGCTGTACACCGTCTCACCAGTCTTTGACGAGCGCTTGTAGTGCGTCAATCCAGCCGTGGTTAGCAACTTGTTGTTCCATGACACGTCAAAGTCCACAGGAAGCTGGTCATCGAACACGTTGGCGTTGAATTCGGCGAAGAGTGCTCCCGCGAGGGCATCCTTGTGACGGTTGAAGTTGAACTTCTCGGCACCCTTCTTGGCGACACTCTTGAGCGCACTCTGCAGCGCTTTACTATGCGTCGGCGGCGGCTTGAATGCATTGAAGGTAGACCTTGGCGACATTTCTTTCGGCGGCGTCGGCGTTTGCAAGTTTGATGGACTGTACGGATCGATTGACAGCTTGTCGTTCATCTCATCGACCAAATCAGCCTTTGGTTCTCGACGCGGCGCAGGCGTGACATTTTCAGCCTCGCTATCGTATTCTACCGCGTAGTCACTTAAATCACCATCGTCGTCTTCGTCATTAATAAAATCATCATCGCTCGTATTCGCCTCCTCGTCATCATCGTCGTATTCGTCGTCAAAATCAAACTCTTCGCTAGCAGAGGCGTCGTCGTCGATGAAGACGCTGCGTCCGCGCGCCGGGAACGTCTTTTTCGTCGCCGCCGCACGCCGCGGCCGAGTGCGAACATCGGGACTTTCTGAAGTTTCTTCATCTTTATCATCATCTGCATCTTCTTTCTCGTCATCTTCAGACACATACGCCTCGTCTTCGTCCTCGTCGCTCGATTCCTCGTCGAGAATCACTTTGCGTCGAGCCGCTCGCGCGCGCGGTGGTCGACGAGCGCTCGCGACGTCTGGCGAGTCTGAAACATGCGAATCATCGAAGCGAATGTGTGTCGGCACTGTGCGCTCCACCATGACCTCTTGATCGACGTCGTGGTCGTCGTCATTCTGTAAACGAAGCGCCTCCATAGCGTCGCCCAAATCATTCGCATCCGGGTTGCCATCCTCAGTTCCAGCGACGGACTCCGATTCATCCGCATCTTCATCGTTGCTGTGACGTTCCTCATCATCCGTCTCTACGATGGACTCATGGTCAACACCACTGCTCGGCGTAGGTAAACGGAACGGCCCACCTCGAGCGCGCATGTGTTCAATCGCGCACTCGGCCACGCCACATTCGCACGGCGGAAACGTCCCTTCAACTTCCTCGTCTCCATCACCCACCGTGTCGTCAAAGCTTTCTTCCGCCGAACCAAACGACTCACTCGATTCATCTCGCGTCACCGCGATATCTGTCGTCATCGTCGTCGTCGTTGCAGCAGAAAAGCTCAATCGTTTACGTTCCGCTGGCGACTCGAGCGCGTCGATTGCGCGCGCGAGCGCCTCAAAATCCCCACTCCCATTCGCCGCCTGCCTCGCCAGCGTCTCAAACACGCGCGCGGGATCGAGGCCGCTCTTTCTTATCGACGTCATAGTCGCTCGCAACGCGCGTTTGGTATCATCCGCTAACGCCAGTTCGCGATCGAATCGAGCCGCGGTCACCGGCGTCCGCGCCGTCTTCGCCGTCGTCTTCGCCGGAAGCGGCTCCGTGCTCACATCGTCCTCCGACCCGCCGTCCTCCGCCGCGCTGGCGGATGCGTGAGACGATAACGATCGTTCGGCGTCATACATCAACTTCCCGCTCGTTTCGCTCGCCGTCGTCGTCGTCGTCGTCGACGACGACGATTGTTTCCGACGGATGTCTTCCCCCTCCTCCGCGCTGCCATTAATCATCGCCCGCAACGGCGCGCGCGACGCCGTAGATTTCCCCTTGATCGTCGTCGGCACATCACGCGAGACGACTTCTTCGCCGACGTCGTCGCCGACGATGGATACTGAGCTTCCGAGCTTACGACGACGCGCACCCGTCGATGAAACGTCGATTGGCGTCACCAACCCATCGCCGCGCGCATCGGCGTCGTCGTCGGCGGCGCGCGGCGTGGCGAACGACGGACGACGCCGACGGTGTCGACCAGTGCTTTCGGCGGTCTTTGCCACGATGGTTTTGAACAAGTCGGCGGGCATCGCGCGCGCGCCGCCGACGCTCGCGTGGGCTCGAATGGCGTCAGAGCCACGCGCGCGCCGCGGGCTCATGGCGACGCCTCCGCCGACGGCGTCGGCGGAGGCGCGGACGGCGTCGACGGCGACGTCGACGACGTCGACCGCGGCGAAGATTGGCGTAAGCGGCGTCGCGGTGGCGTGCGCGACGACGTGCACGAACCCGCTCGATGTGGCCAAGGTGCGGATACAGACCGCGGCGTCTTCTGCGCCGGTGCGGGGCGTGGTGGGGACGCTCGCGCACGCCGTACGCACTGAGGGCGTGGGTGTGATGTTTTCCGGCCTCACGCCGAGCTTGGCGCGCGCGTTCTTGTACGGTGGGTTGAGGTTGGGGGCGTTTGAGCCCGCGCGAGACGCGCTGCAAAGCGTCGGCACGGGCGGCGCGCGGAAGAATGGAGAGGCGCCGACGTTCATGGTGAACGTGCTCGCGGGGTGCGTGAGTGGTGGAGGCGCGGCGTTGTTGCTGAATCCCACGGAATTGCTCAAGACTAGGATGATGCTGGCGGGGACGGGTGGCGGAGCGCCGCGCGCGAGCGCGGCGGAGACGCTTTTCGCGGCGGCGAGAACGGATGGTGTCTTATCGCTATGGCGTGGATGCGGGCTCGCGATGTCGCGTTCGGCGGCGCTCACTGCGAGTCAGTGTGCGACGTATGGAGAGGTCAAGAAACGTTGGCTCGCGCTAGGCATTACCAGCGACGGGTTGCCGGCACACTTGGCATCTTCGATGATTTCCGGCGTAGCCACGACATTTGCGACAAATCCGGTCGATATGATCAAGACTCAAATGTATGTGGCAAAGGGCGAAAAACCCACGGCTATGTCCACTTTGCGTCGGGTGCTCGCGGAACACGGTGCGAGTGGATTGTTGCGCGGCTTTTGGGCCAACTACGCTCGGCTCGGACCACAAACCGTCGTTACATTCGTTGTCGCCGAGCAACTCCGCGCGCGTCTTGGCATGAATTCGCTCTAGTGATTTGATTTATTTCTTAGCGTCATAGTTTTCTTCGCGTTGTCGCGCTTCGATTGTAACATACGCACGCCGCGAATAGCCAAAGCGAGAACTTAAGCAAACGCCGCTCTTCAAACCATGACGCCCGAGGACCCCCACGCCGTGCTCGGCGTGGATAAAAACGCCACCGAGGCGGATATTAAAAAAGCGTTCCGCGCGCGCGCAAAGGCTCTGCACCCAGACACGTCCTCGCCCGACGTCGCCGAGGATGCATTTCACGTGCTCAAGGCTGCCTATGAACACCTTTTAGACGCACGAGGAGGCACAAAGGATGCGATGGATGACACGCTCGGACCGGGCATGCGCGCCCGGCTCGACGCGGCGCGCAAATGGCGAGAGCGGAGCGAGAGTAAGGCGTCAGGGGGTGTGGCGCCGGCCAGAGAGTGGACGGAGATGCGCGCGGCGTCTTCAACAACGGGCGAGTCGAGCGCGAGCCGAGCGGTGAAAGCCTCCGGTCGCGCGTTCGATGAGGAGGCGGCAACGACGTTGGATGACTTGCTTCAAGCGCGCCGCGCGGCTCGGGCGAGCGCGTCGAAGCAGTTCATGGGAAGCACGCAGGCGTCTAAATTGGTCGCGCCTGAGCGGCGGTCGCGTACCATTTTGTTTCTCGGCGTAGCGTTTTGCGGCTCCGTTGTCTTCGCGCACAAGCTAACGCGTAAAATGGATGCAAAAGAGAAGCATTGATTTTTCTGCATTTATATTCTATTTTAGTTGGATTGTTTTAAGTTTTTAGCGGCGCATGCGCGCGAGCGGTTTAGAAGAGTTGATTTTTTTGTATTAAAACTTGCTCGGTTTCGTATAGGCTTTGAAGTGCGCGCCGTCTCCGGTGATGAGTTCGCTAAACTGTTTCGTGAAATTGACGTCACTGACAACGACGTTAAAATCGCGATTGATTGAACGCCATGCCGGGTCTCGAAATGGTGGGTATGGATGAATTGGTGGTATATCGCTCGGTGAAAAGTTTCCCGTGGACAAGCCGACGGTTTCGCCGTCTCGAACCCAGATTTTTAGGTGCGCGTATCGGTAAAAGTGCGGAGACGACAAAAACACTATGCGCCCTTGCGATTCGTCGCGCATTTGATCGACAATGCGTATGGAATCGAATCGGTCTTCGTCCATGAAAATTGCTCGCGACAAAATCACGCGCACGCGTCTTAATCGCTTGGACAATTCAACGATAAACTTGGCGAAGACTTCGTCCGTAATTTGATACGTGTAAATGTCTAGCGTGCGTTGCGTGCTCGCCAACTCGCGATAAAGAGCCGTTGAAGCTGCATCCGGGCCGACATTGACCGCGACTTTGTCACCAGGGACGAGTGTCCGCCGCAGTTCTGGAACGAAATGCGGCTCGCTAATGTTATGTTTAGGCAAAGCAAACGGCTCGAGGTACGACGAATTTCGTATGAGCGCTAAATCTGAGGCCGATAACTCGTTTGGCGGAGTCCAAATGTCTGCTAACGCCCAGTCGTAATCGAAAACGGTGCGCATGTACGAAGAAACATCGGCGCCATCGGCGGCGCTGCACATCAATACGCCAGCTTCACGATTTTCAATAAAGCTCGACTTTGACCAATTCACGCTCGATATCGCAACGCAATCGTCGATGATCATTACTTTTGAATGTTGAAATGTCGTAGTCGCGTAAGTTCGCACTTCGAACACTTTGCTAAAGTACGTCAACATCGTCACCGCATTCTCGCATTCTCGCACGCTGTCAAATTTGTTCGTTAACAATCGCACGCGCACGCCACGCGCCGCCGCATTGAGTAACGCGCGAAAAAACACATGTTCTTCGTTTTGTCTGGTATACGCAACCGAGCACCCCACGCACGGCTCGTGCCACGGCGTACAGCCGCTCCAAGATTCCACCGACGGCGCGTACGCGTCGATGAAACTCACGCCATTCTCCACCGCCCGTTGCAATGCCCTACCGCTCGTATCCGGAGAAAAGAACGCGCTCATCTCCATCGACGTATCACGCGACCCGCGCCACGGGGTCGTAAACGTCGGCACGTACGTTCGATTCTATAGCACAACGGTGTCACATGTGGCATGGATACAAACAGACTCTACGCACCTGATGGTCGTATTCTCTCTTTCCCGCGCCCCCGAACGCGAGCGCGGCCAGGGCAGTGGTGACTGTGCGTGCCAATACCGTGACTCGCGCGAGTGCGCGCATCGCGGCCTGACACGTCGACTAATGCAGATCATCTGCAGCAGATGTCTGAGTCTGCAAGTCAAACACGAAGTCAACCAGAGAGCCTCCACTTCTTGACGAGCCGTGGCCGTCGTCATCGTCGTCGCGCATCGCCGCGCGCGTCGCTGCCACCGCGCGCGCGAGAACGATGAGCACGCCTTCCGCACGCATCGCCGAACGGCTCTTGCGCGGATGGACGCTCACCGCGGAGACGTGTCCAGACCGCGGATGTCGCTGTCCGCTCATGCGTGAACGACGCACGGCGAATGGGCTCGCGAGCGAAGGGGATTATTATTGCGCCGAGAAGGATGATATCGTTGTCGTCGACGATGCGGCGGCGCCGACGTCGAGCGGTCGGGCTGGGGACGTGGATGCGTATGATTCAAGGCGAGACGCGCGTTTGGGCGCGTTCGCCGCCGTAGACGTAGACGAAGAGTTATTAGACGACGACGAGGACGACGTTGAGGATGGCGTGAGAAGTAGATATGACATAGACGAGAAGAACGATGGTGATATCACCACCATGGCAGAGCTGCGTGATGAGGTTGCGGCGATGCGCGGGCTGCCGACGACCAGGACGTCTCCGTCCGCCGTCGGCGCTCCGGTCGACGTCTCGGGCGCCATCGCCGAGAAGCTCCTACAAGGCTGGACGCTGACGAACGATACGTGTCCCATGCCTGCGTGCGCCACGCCGCTCGTGCGGAACCGCCAGCGCGAGATGTTCTGTGTCAAACACGAAATGTTTGTCCGAGCCGCCGGAGCCGCCGGAGCCGCAGCCGCCGCGACGTTTGGAGAACATCCAAACCCGCCCCCGGGCACGCACGCGGCCGCCGCAGCCGCCGCAGCCGCCGCACCCTCGCGAACGCACGTCCTCGATGACGACATCACCGCCAGCGAGCGCGCCACGATCGCAGCACTCGAATCAAAACTCGCCGCCGCTCGAGCGGCGCTCGACGCCGAAACCGACGCCTCGCGCTGCGACGGCTGGCTCGCGCTCATCGAGCGCCTCCACGCCGCCATGCGCGCGCTCGCCGCCTAGCCAGCCCATCGCGCGCATATTTTGCTCGCCTCGGAGCGTGTAATAACCATCGCACGACGCATCAATCCCCCTACATGCGTCAAAAAGCTGCGAGCCAGTGGAAAAGGAATATTCAAACCACTGCCAGCGCATGGGCCGTCACTCGACGCCGCGCGCGCCGATGTCCACATCCGACGCGCCGCGCCCGAGCGCGTTGGCTCGACCAGTGGCCGATCCCATCAGTGGCCGCTTCGAATGGCGCACGACGACGACGACGGCGGCGGCGGCGGCTGGAACTGGTGATGACGCTGGTTTGAATTCAAACGCCACGGCAGCTTCGGGACGGTCGATTGAGCAGCGCCTGGGGGCGATCATGCGCAAACGCGCGATGAAAACGATGGATGTTGATGCGGTAGAGGATGGTGAGCGCGTGGAGCGCGGGAAGGGGGCGTCGGGTGCGTGGGGGCGCGGGAGAAAACGCGCGAATTCGAACGCGACGCCGACCCTGGAGACGCCGCCGTATAGTTCGAGTCTAGACGCGAAAGGTGGATCTACGATGACGACGTTGACGAAGAGTGATGGTGGTTCTGATGGTGGTGATGTGGGTGGTGGCGTGGAGTCGCGCGCGATCGGATCGGGGTTGAGTGGCTCGCGCGCAGCGGAGCTTCATCGAAGCGCGGTGGACCAAAAGCGCGTCGCGGATACGTTGCGAGCGAAACGCAAGGCTCAGCGTGAACCAGTAGATTGGACAGTGCTAGAGGCGTATATGAATGCGGCGATTGGGTTCGTTGAAGCTACGGGGTCGCTTGACGCGGCGAATGGTGAGGCGAGCGAAATCAAGCGTGTGCGATACGCCGAAAACGCGAAATTTTGTGAATTCGTCGCCGGCGTGTGCGATAGCGCCGCGCATAAGAGCACGACGGCTGGTGCGCGTGTACAAGCTGCTGCGTGCTCGGCACTCGTGATGCGCATGAGTATGGCGTGCCGCCGACGGGTGGTGTGTATGTCTGAGGCGGCGTTGAACGAGGCGACGAGAAACGCCAGTGTGGAACGGCTTACGGCGGGTGTGAACGATTCGTTGGCATTTTTTAAGACCCAGCGCGACGCATCGTCGAAGATGACCAAGTTGAAAAAGTTTTGCTATCCGAGTGATGATCTGGCGGCGGAGTTTGAGGGTGGCGATGAGTTGTATCACGCTGTGCTGGAGTGCGCACCGGATGCCGGAGCCGAGATGACGTCGACCGAGTTGGTTGACGCCGTTCGACTCGTCGTTGACAGTCTCGGGGCACTTGAGGCGTCGTAATTCATTTAAAATATGATATGAATATGTTTAGGTTTGATTTTGTAATGCTATGCTATGATGTACACGAAACAACGCGAGACTATTGAGCCGATGAAGATGATTTGCCACGTCTTTTCGATACTACGAGCGCCGTAACCACCACCATGGCGACGTGCGAGGCGACATTAAAAACCATTTTCTTGAACGACTTTCGTTCTACGAGCGGTTCATCGGGCTTAATTGGCAGTTCCATGCACCGTCGTAACGCACCCTGAGCGTCGAGCTCGCCGCGTAAACAAGCGGCGCACGTTGCAATCATCGGCACCGAAACGCCGAGTTTCGCCGCCAACCGCTCCGCCGCAGGCGCCGTCGCCACACCTTCTGCTACTCCCTCGAGCGTCTGCGCGCGCGTATTTAAAATATCCCCAATCTTTTGTCCCTTTCCAAACGCGACACCGACGGCTTTATTCCTACTCGCGTCGCCCAAACACGTCAACATTAAATCACCAATCCCCGACAGCCCCGCCATCGTGTGCTCTCGCGCACCCATAGCCACGCCCAAGCGCGTTATTTCTCGACACCCCCTCGTCACGAGTAACGTCTGCGCGTTCACACCGAGCCCCATACCTTCCAATCCCCCGCACAAGATGGCAATGACGTTTTTCAACGCTCCGCCGAGCTCCACGCCGACGACGTCCTCGCTCGGATACACGCGCATCGCGCGCCCTCGAAACAATCGCGCCGCGCGTTCCGCCGTCTCCATATCCTTCGCCGCCATCACTCCACCGCTCGGCGTGCCGAGCATGAGCTCCTTCGCGAACGTCGGACCTCCGAAATACGCGCACGGCTGTCTCGGCCCGAGCGCGCGGGCAAAGATGTCGTGCGCGAGCTCCAACGTATCCTCGCGCAATCCCTTGGACGTATTCACCACGAGCACGTGCGGCGCAATGTGCACGCGCACGGTGTTCAGAAATGCCTCCGTCTGCTGCATCGGAATCGCGTGCACGATGGCGTCGGCGCCCGCGAGCGCGCGAGCTGCATCGACATCGGCGGTGATGCGCTCGTGCAGCTCAAAGTGCGTCAAGTGCGTCGGGTTGCGGTGCTCGGCGTTCACGGCGCGCATGACGTCGAGGCGACGGGTGAGGATCACGACGTCGTGGCCGTTGCGCGCGACGACGGTGGCCATGGCGGTGCCAAAGGAGCCGGAGCCAAAGACGACGACTTTCATGGCGGAGCGACTATGGGCGCGTCAGTGTGTGACGACGAGCTCCATGTCGCCGTCGCGTTTGGATGGCGTGGATTGGCGCGTGGAGTACGTGGTGAGTTCGAAAGCGACGCGTGCGAGCGAGAGCGAGGGTGCGAGCGACGATGCGGGCGCTCGCGACGGTGAGGCTGCGCCCGAGTCCGCGGCGGTGTTGCGTTTAAAGCTCAGCGATGGCGCGGACGATGGCGCGGACGATGGCGCACGCGCGCGCGTTGTGGAGTGTGAGCTCACGACGGATGCGTTGCGACAGATGGATGATGCGTTAGCCGCCGTGAGTGCGCGCGTGGAGGCGCTCAAGGCGAAGGGGGCGACGCCGTCGAGCGATTAATCCGCGCGAGCTACAGACGTCTTCGAGCCGGCTCTGGTCATGCACCGCGACGACGAGTCACGTATACACGCGCATCACCTCGTAACACGTACGTGGAATGCGGTTGTTTTAATAATTGTACAATAATATTCGACATCGCACGCGGATCTCGCGCGCGTTCGTACACGTCCCGTTCCCGAGGCGTTGACCGCGGCGGTCAACTGTTAATCAACCTCACACGTCGCCGCGTGCACCTCTCGCGCGGCGTCGCGTGCGTGTCGCGCGCGCGCCGCGATGCGTCAATCGCACGATGTGGGTGACCGCGTTGAGACCACGGACGGAGATCGAGGCATCGTGCGATGGGTGGGCGCCGTGGCGAATAAAGATGGCGTGTGGCTGGGCGTGGAGTGGGACGACCCGTTACGAGGCAAACATGACGGCGCACACGACGGCGTGCGGTATTTTGCGTGCGAAAACGCTCGCACAGGATCGCACGGGGCGTCGTTCGTGCGCCCGCACAAATTGCGCGCGTCGCGGACGTTCGTGGAGGCGTTTTGGGACAAGTACTCTCGCTCGCCGCGTAACGAACGGGAAGAGGATGACATGTACATTCACACCGTGCGTGGCCACCGCGTGCGGGTGGAATTGTGTGAAACCACTGCAGAGGCGATGGATTGCGGGGATGATGGCGTGAAGAGACGGTTGCGAGAGATGAAGAGGGCGTACGTGGACGACGCGCGCGTGGCGACGGTTGGACCTCCGGGAGAAGCGGGCGAATGTGCAGGCGCTTTGGAGGTTTTAGGATTAGCTGGAAGCTTGCTCACGTCGTGGAGCGAGGTGTTGAGACTCGCCGAGGAGTTTCCGAGGTTGGAGGCGTTAGATTTGACTGGGATGCGACCGACGTCGTGGTCCATGGATGAAACCGACTCGACAAAGCGCGGCGGCTTTGAGCGTTTGAAAGTGCTCGTGCTCAACGACACTAACATTACGTGGCAGGAAATGTGTTCAATGAGTGTGTATTTACCGGAACTACGCGAGTTGTACTTGAATTTGA
>Ga0181553_10001932_pt1 | contig 18470 bp, 21 predicted proteins | sample 011ome_17_FD_133753 | JGI IMG/M metagenome (GOLD analysis project Ga0181553, IMG submission 133753) | Coastal salt marsh microbial communities from the Groves Creek Marsh, Skidaway Island, Georgia - 011502XT metaG (megahit assembly) | ecosystem: Environmental > Aquatic > Marine > Intertidal...
ACGGTTGCGCCCGCGAATGTATAGACTGAGCCGGTTGGCGCTGCAATTTGACTTTCAGCACCGACAAATGCTGTTGCTGCGAGCCGTGTCGTGCGTGTGCCTGTCGCTGGCGTCGGCGCGGCTGGCGTGCCAGTGAACGATGGAGATGCAAGCGGTACCCACGGTGATGATGTTTTGCCAACGCCCCATGCAATATCTTGAATTTCACGTTCGGTTAGCGCGGTTTTTGCCCATATTGTCGCATCAACTGACACATTAAAATCGGATGTATTCCCGTCAATCAAGCTGACGTATTTCTTTGATCCGTCGTTTGATAACAACACTGCGCCCTTCGGATAGCCACCAATCTTGCTCGCAAATGCTGCGTCGAACGTAAAAAAACCACCTGAGTTCAGGTGGCGAATATTGTCCGTGACATCATGGAGAACGCCATTAAAATCTTGTCGTCGAGGGGCTTTACCGCCAGCCGCCAACGGCGTGCTGGTGATCGGTGGAAACCCCGCATCGTAGTCCGGCATTTCTGATGCATCATTTGATGCGCGCGTCACCGGAATATTAGTTCGTGTGCCAGTTTTTGCAAACGGCACGGGAATTAGTTTTGGATTGCTCATGAGTTAAAAACTCCTTGGTTGAATGGTTGGTAATTCTGAAAGCCAAAAGTGTTGGGTAGGTCGCAAATGTAAAAATCAACATCTACCGCAGTTGGTCGTGGCAGAAGCCCGTTTACCTCAATAAGTGATTTTTCAAATGCATCAAGCGGGAACTCAAACACATATCGCCCTCGCATCTCGCCGATTGTTAAGTAATAACACCTACCGCGCCCCGCAAATAATTCACGTAGCAAGGCATTGATATTCGGAGCGGTTGCGTAAACAATGTTCGACATGGCTCTAACCATGATTAAGGTTCGATATGCGTCATCAGATAATTCATATATGCTTGAGCCTGTCGCAAAGGCAAAGGGCGCGTTGTCAAAACCTGTAAAGTCGTCAGTCGAAGCCTCAAAGCCAAACACTGTTCCTGAATTGGTTGTTTTAAATTTTCGCCCTACACCGACAATCCGCCCCCAAACATCTAAGCCATAACCCTTTGCTGTTGCAATGTCGAAAATATCCGAATAAAACTTCTGAATACTTATGCGTGGGTCTATCCATTCATTCATTTTTTCAATGATTGCACAAATTCGCTCAGAATTTGCATACTGAGAGATAATGGTTTTCTCAACATTGAGCATATCAAACCACCTGCACGTTAATGTTAGAAAAACTCACCGCAGGAACCTCGTCAATCCCTGCGACCACAGACGCGCCAAGCGTCAAGGAGGATTTTCCGACTTGTACAGAAATTAAATGCAGGCCATCGACAGCCTCTATAATGGTCGGCACAAATTTCATTGCGTGAATATGAGAACCAATACGCGGGCGATTGACACCTGAAAAAGCATTCACTATAGCGTTTGCAATTTTCACCGCGAAATCGGCGGGCAAATCTGCGCTTTCCTCTACTCGAATATCCCAATGTGTCTGTAAGACTGAGGGGCGTTGAAATTTAATGGTGTATTCAGGCTTTAGGTTCTCAAACGTCTCATCGTACACAAGCACAGACGTGTTACCCATGTAACTTGCGCCGTTTCCCGCCTTCAATAAAATCGCTTTCGCAATCGCTTCATCATCGCCACCAACAGCCGCAACATAAAGGCTATGCGCATCCATCATATAATTGGTTGCGCCGTATGTGATTTCGTTTCCTGTTTTGTTGTCATAAACAAAAACATCGCTTACGCCGCTTAAATTGAACACTTCTGAATAAACAGCGTAAGTCGTTCCATACGAATTTTTGGCAACAGAATTTTGACGTCTAAACTCAAATTCTTCGCGTGTCTCTGTGTTTTGACCAACAACTGCATCGTTTGGATTGCTAACCCTGTCCACGCCATCAAGAGCCGAATAAACCGAACTGATTGCGCCCGATAGAGCAACCACTGCACCCGATGTGGTGCACGTAAACAAAGCAGACACCGTACCACTCACAGGAATGGCTGTATCGGATTCTAAAGCCCACAAATAACCGCTTTCGTCTTTGACCAAAAACCCTGCGGGTACAGTCACGCCAGACATACCCAAAATATCGCAATAAGCGTATGAATAGGTCGCTGTTTTTCTCGTCAGAAAATAGATTTTTGCCAGAGCGTCCTGCCACACACCTGTTGAATATTGCGGGTCAAAATTGTTGGACAACTGCGCCAATTGATTATTTGCATCGCCAACAATCGCTGCCATTGATGATGCCAATTGACCTTGCGGTGTTTCTAAATTTTGGCTTAAGTTGCCACCAAAGGCTTCGTTAATGTCCGCCTGAACGCCGCTTAATACTTGCGCTTGCTGTGGAATGGATAAACCAGTGTCAGTAAATTCAATTTTTGGTACGTTTGTTGTCATAATGTCACGCCGTTTACTTTACCTGCTTCATCTGTGAATAAAACCTGCCCATTGATTGCTCTGCCATCGCGTAAAGTAAATACAGCCTTGGCATCGGTCACGCCTTTTACAGTCTTTGCCGCCGTCTCAAGTGCGTTGCAATACAACGAATAGGACGGGCGTTTACCCAAAGCAATCTCAAAATGCGGTACACCCTGTCTTGTGTCGAACCACAGTTCACCCTCAAATAATTTAATCGCGCTTGCCACGTCCTGAGCCTTGCTGTACGGGTCTGTCGCAACGGCAATGTTTCCTTGGGTATCCACAGATAAATCCCATGTTTTGGGCTCTAAATACAATGTGTGCATTAAGTTGGCACTCCTGTTTGTCCGTGATTGTCATTTTCTTGATGGGTATGATTAAGGAATGACTTACCACCTGACGAAACATCGCCCGATGCCGTAATGGTTGTGTTGGTCATTGCGCCCATTTGGTTTGCCGCTCCTGTGGTCTCGGTGTTGCCTTTGAACTTGATACTTGGGGCTTCCAAGATTATTTCTGATGGGCTTTTAATCTCAATGCCCGCATCGCTAAACCGCACGTATTGAGATGGCGCGCCGTTTAGCATACCGCCAAAATACAAACCATCTGAGTACGCAAAACGGCGTTTTGACTGTGCCGCGCTGGGTTGTTTGGTTTTTTTCACAATTGAAATATCGCGTGAACAAAAGCCACACATCCCAATATCGCCCACTTTCGGGTCAATGATGATTGCATTGCTACCGCCTTGTAATCGAAAATACGGGATATTGTGAATGGTTGCGTGCGCTATTGTTTTGTTGTCTGCTGTGGACAAATAAACCATCGGCACAACGTCCACAAACCCTACGGGCGATACCCCGCCATTATTGGTTACACCAACAATCTTGACCAGCATAATGGTTTGAATGTTGGAAAGAATTTGCTCAACAATAAAGGCTTGTGCGCCCGCGTCTGAAAAACCGTTCTCAGGGCTTGCAAAACCTCTTACCTCATTTTGGGATGACTGCGGCATTGCCTAACTCCGTTGCATTTACATCGCAGAACCATTGACCTTGAGGCAGTTCTGATTCGATATTGATGGTTAAACCGCAGACACGCCAATCACCATTACATTGCTTGACCAAACTGTCTTTAATCGTGATTTGCGTACCAAAGCGCAAATATCTGTCGTAAAGACATCTAAATGTGATGCCTGTGTCCGTGGGTACTGGATAGCCAATTAAGCCCGATTCAGGCGTAATCACAGGGACTTGAGTTTTTCTCGGATAGCCTTTGGGCGCAATCGCAACCACATCCACATCGTTGTATAGTTGAATGTCCGCATCTTTGGCCAGCCGCGTCATTCGGTCTTGTAGGCTTTCTGCTGAATAAAAATCTGTGACTTTTTTATCAACCCCGTTGTTCTCGAATGACTTATTGAGCAATTTTGCCCACGCCTCAAACAAGCCCGCAACCAAAGTTTCACCTTTATGTGTTTCTGGTGGAATGGCTTGTACTTTTTCAAAGTACCCCATAGCGCAATCCATCACCAAACACACATCTGGCGCACTCGAATAATCAGGGTAAGCAAAGGTGATGTTTCCGCTAAACACCACATCGAGATTGTCAGGGTCTGTGCCCGCCTCAATCGTCACAAGATTGTTTTGTCGTCCATGCGTATTCCAATTTACATTGGTCAATTTATCCATCACATTCGCAGACACGCCCCATATCTTGATTTTGGCTGACGGCATGACCGCACCGTTGCCGAATCCGATATTGCACGAGGTTCTGAACCCCTGCAAAACCACCGAATTAGCATCATCTTTGAACGATGATGAGGCTTGCGCGTTGGTGCTGTCTTGCTTAACCAACGTGATTGTGGCGCGGATGATTTTTCTTGAGAAACTGCCCATTATTGTAATGTCGCAATCAGTGTGGCAATTGATGTTAAAATATCGCCGCATTTCCAAACAATCACAGTGGCAGTAATCAGCGACCACAAAAGCAATAAGCGTTTAGTCGGTAACATAGATAATCCTTTATTCGGCATAGTACACCAACACAAACCGCGTGCCAAGCCCTGTGTAATTCGGTGTATCGTTACCTTGCGTGCCCACAATTGCCAATTCACCGACAAAGCCCGTATAAGATGAATTAACAATCGGCATCGCATGGTGACAAATTCGGTTGCGCACGATGTACGATTTATTCAACTGTATATCTGCGTATAGTTCGCCATTGCGCGTTTGTAGGGCTATGGTCACATTTTGACCGCTCAACACAACATCTAAAGTCTGTGAGGGTATCGGCGAAACGGGGATGGTGTAATAGTTCATTATTTACCCGCCATTGTTGCCAATATGGATTTATTCTCGCCCTTGGTGGCTTGTGTCTGTCCATTGTTCACTTGATTTTGCGCATCAGGGCTCTGTGCCGCGCTGGTGTCCGCAACGTCTTTCTTCACATACTGAACCGTCACCTCTCGAATTTGCTCAAAATGAATGTTTACCTTTAACAATCTCGCGCCATCGTTTGCCTCGCGCGTGTAATCGTAACCAGTAATATTGCAATTCCGATAAATGGATTCAGGGGTGATGATGGTAAACAAGTCAATACTGTTTGCCAACGCTTCAATCTGAGCCAAAAACGCGCCGCGCTCAAACACGCCGCCACTGCCCTTGGTCATTTGTACGGTCATATTGTACGGGTTTGCCACTTTGTTATAGTGTGCGAACGTGCCGTTTTCCAACGGGGCGGATGACACTTTAGATGAGTTGTTATAGCCCACCTTGGTGACATTATCCGCCAATACCAAAGGGAATCCGTACTGGTCGAATACACCCCATTGATGCCCAAAGACTAAATCTATAAGCATCGCGCCGCCGAAATTAATCAGCGCATTGGATGCCGCTTGCGATAATGACAGATTCATTATGCCATCCCCGTATCAAATTGAATTGCCCTGTTGTACACCGCGCTGCTTGCCGCCATTAAATTATCTTTCAGCGTATTGGCCGAGGTGTGCACATGAACATCGCCATTCATAGCAATTTCAGTGGTTTTATTCACGTTTGTGGTACTCATTCGCGCGGAGTTTGAGGCTTGTTGGGCAAAATTTTGGGCTGAATAATAGTCTTTTTGATGAGCTCTAAATGATGGGTTTTGCACCATTTCGCCTTTATCAATATAGCCGTCTTTATTAGAATCCCAAACTTTATTCAAGTTATAAGCAGAGCTTCCTTTGCGGTATCCATAACCCGTTACTGCTGTATAGGCATCAGCAACGCTTCTATTTTGCCCCGCCTTAAACCCACGTTCTTTGAAATATTTTTCAACATAATTCATTTGCTCATCAAATGAAAGGCTCGCAAACTGATTGCGAGACATACCGTAATACGCGCCTTTTGTTCCGCCACTTCCAGACATAAATTGAATTAGCCCAGTGGCGGACGAAAGTGGGTTTTTTGCGCTTGGTGAGAATGATCCACCCGTCTCAAATGAGATAACCGCGGCTAAATCATTCGGACTTACACCAATATTTTTTGCAACACGCGCTATTGATTCCAATTTGTCTTTTCCGAGGTTTTTACTGCTCTTAGGCAAACTCTGTTTAATTTCCTCATTGCGTTTACCCAACTCTTGAATTTTATTGTCATGATATTGGGCAGACTTTTCGTCACCAGTGATTTGAGCGTTGAGTTTAGCCGCTTCGTGATACATTTGCTTTGCGCCGACTTTATACTGCTCGGTGGTGCTTGCAAACTTGGCTTTTGCCTCCTCCAAAGACTTATACGCGCCAATCAAGGTCAATATCTTGGCGGCTAAGTTCTCTACGGTTTCGGCGGCTTCCTTGATTTGATTTTTAAACCATCCCCAATCAAACAAAGAGGTGCCCCCCTCTGACCATGTTTTATAGTCGTCATACAACAAACCGAAGGCGGTAGCCAAGGCAATCACAGGGGCAGCCATAACCAAGATTGGCGCAAGCAAAGCCCATGTCGCGGCAGTAGCAGACACCAAGGCAGGTATCAGCATGGCTGTTAGAACCACCGCCAATCCAACAAAGAACGCTTTTACAAACTTTTCATGCTTGGTTAGAAAACCGACAAACGCGCTCACTATCTTGACCAATTTAGTCAAGGATGGTGTGATTGCGTTAACAATAATTATGCCAAGCGATTCAAGTTGTTGGTTGAGCAATGTGCGAGACTTTGCTAATTCACGACTGGCTTTGCGTTCTGCGTCAGTGGAGCGATAGATTTTCTTTTGTGTTTCGAGCATGTCCTGCATCGCACCACGCCCCTGCAGCATGACATTCAGCGTTTCCTCATCAAAACCCATCATCTGCCCGAAGTTGAACGCATCTGCACGCGACATACCCGCGAACCTATCTGACAGGTCAAGCATGATGTCGGTCATTGGGCGTGCTTGACCAGCGGCATTGAACATGCTCACACCAAGCGCACGCATGTATGGCAACATGGACGATTGACCGGTGACGCGCATGTCTGTTTGGGCTTTGGAAATGGATTGCAGTGCGTTTTTCATGCCACCTGCGCTACCACCCGCCATTTCAGCCATACCCTCCCACTCAGCCAAAGCACGCGCACTCAACCCGAGATTTTTTGAGGTTGTATCAAGTTTATTGTTTAACTCAGTAACATCATCAATCAGTTTTTTTAGCCCAGTGCTGACAATTGCAGCACTGATAAACCCAACCAATTTTCCAGCGGCAATATCAAAAGATTTGGCGGTTTTTTTCGCCCCTTTTTCCATTTCATCCATGCTTTTTGTCGCTTTGGATGCTTCGCCTCTAAACTTGGATGTGTTGATTCCAAGTTCAAAGAATAGGGTGTCAATAACTGTTGCCATTTTATTTATTCACTGGTTGTTGGTTGTGCGCATCGACTAAAACGACCTCAACCATGTTGTACGCATCTTCAAGGCTGTAAACGGTCTGTAATTCATGTAACGTTGCTATGCGTGCACTTACACACATGCCGATAATGTATGTGAGGTTTATGTACTCAACTGGGACTCGCTCGTGTCGCTTTTGTCCAAAATCGACCCAAGCGCGCTTTGCAAAAAATCGGTATGCAATTTGAATACCTCCTTGCGTAAAGTCAAATACGTGGTGAAGTCTTCAATATCGCCGACCTCATGGTTAATAGGGCGCGGATTCCCGCCATCAGGGATGATTTCTGCGCACTCAAGCAATTCGTTTAGCAAAGGGATACCATCCTGAGGCTTGACCTTAGCAAGCGCCGCAAGCGTCATTTGCACCATCCCCGCCATACCGAGATTAGCCGCTGGCAAGTAATCCGAATCGAACCCTGAATTTGCCATTGCAAACAACGCCCGCATTGCCCAGTTGTCCGCCTGAGCCGCTGGCATTTCGGTGATTTTGAAAGTCTTGCCCTTATCGCGCCCACTCTCTATCGTGATGTTTTTGGTCTTGCGCATTAGATAGCCTCGACAGGTTGAACAACAATTTTCAAAGTGTATTGCAGTGGTTCAAGCAATTTTTTCGCCGATGATGATTCTTTGTGCCCCACCAAAAAACCCGATGCGCTGTATCGCTCTTTAATGCTTGGCAACTCACAAGAAAGATTACAGTAGTAGGTTTCTTGGTCGCGCTTCATGGTGTTTACCCACGTCAAGAACAACGAACGTGATGGGCTGTTTGGCTCAATCGTGATGTTGAAGTCCACTTCGTAGGGAGTGAAGCCACCCGATTGTTTGCCATCCACACCCATGCGTGTTTCACCGATTGCGCCATCGCCCAAGTCGAAAGCATTATCAGCCGCGTAACCCTCAATCTTGATGAACTGGTCGAAAATTCGCGGCACTTGAATGAGCAAGATACTGTTTGCCGATGTTAATGTTTTGCCTTTGTTTGTTTGCATTATTTGCCCCAATAAAAAAAGCCACCTCGAAAGGTGGCTTGTGGTTTAATTCGGTTGTTTACTGTACGTTGATTGATTCAAGGACGATGCTATGTACTGAGCCGCCGTCTGTGTACCAAAAACTCATAGGCATAGATGCTCGGTTCGCCCGTGTTTGTGCGCTTGCTTGTTGAATCAATAGATAATACCCGTTCGATTCGACTTGGCTTGCCGCGTCAAATCCGCAGGCTGAATTGATGATTGCCTTTTGCTGCTCCGACAAAACAACACCCGCGCGAATCGAACCAAAGTTCAATGCTTCATTGATTGGGTCTTGACACGCCGCACGCTGTAAAGCAATGCCCAGCGCGTTGTATGGCACGGATTTAGCGGATGTCAACAAAGTCATCAATGCCAACTGGAATTGGCTATTCAAACGAATTTGGTTTACAAAAGCGTCCAACCACTCCCACTTACCAGCGATTTGACCGTTGTACAAAAACACAAATTTATCGTTTGCTGTAGCCCAATTACCGTAAAAGTTATAACCATTGGCTTTTAAATTCAAAGCAGTGGTTTCATTGGTCACATCAAATGTCAATCCTGATTGCCCTTTAAATGCGAAAGTGATGCGCCCGTTGGTTTGGGTGAAGTCAATTGATGCAATTGCGCCACAAACAAAAGAGGCTTTGTCTAAACCGCCGTAAACAGGTGCTGTGCCATTGAATTTGTTGTCATTGAGGTACACGCCCAAGCACGTTGTATTGCCCGATACATCCGCCCCAACCTCAAAGCCCCAAGGCACATAAACATATCGAGAGCCCTGAGCGTTTGACCATTCCGAGAACAGTTTTTTGTTTTCAATGGTTGGTTCGTCAATGGTTGTAAACGACCCCCAGTTTTGCGTGGCGTTTTTAACCGCGTTCATCACCTCAGTTGGTGATTCTGCATCTGTGCCCTGAGAAATGGTTACGCCTTTGGCTGTTGTCAAACCTAAAGCAGTGGCAAGTGTACCCGTTGCCGCTTCAATGATTGAACTCTCACCCGTGGTGCTTGAGTGAATCTCGAAAGCCTGTAATTGTGTGTCAAACTCAACAGTCGCTCCCAACGCTGTTGCAATGATTGATGCTGCATTGCTGAACGATGTTGCGCCCGACAAACCCACATTCGATGCTGTTTTATCTACACCATCAATCTTGACCGTGATGTTGCCACTGATTGCTTGCAATTGCGTGAGCGTGTAATTGCCCATGTCTTTGCCTCGCAAATACGCACCCACACCTGCTGCCGCATATTGAAAGAAGAACAAAGCACTCGGTTTGATGTGCGAGCCATCGAAACCAAGAAAATACTTTTGTGCCGCCAAATATTCTTGTGAGGTTTCACCAAAAAATTCGCCAACGCTATCCGCAGAGGCAAACGCCATCGCCTCACCAATCGGAACGTTGGTGTTTGCCGTTAGAAACACGGCGTTCATAGATAAAGGGCTGCCGCCACCACTGAGTACAGATGGATTGACCTGTACAATCTGACTTGCAGGAATTGATTTGCTCATTGCTTTTCCTTAATTTAACAAATTAACAGTTACAGGCATTTCATCAATGAACACCTGCTCGTGAGTTACTACTGGGTTGTATTGCATGACCGCCTCAACCATGTAGCGGCTTTCATAATTTTTTTCTTCGTTGGTGATTGGCATAAACCGCGCATCATTGGCATAAAGCGGCTGCACCACGCTCAAACCATCGCAAGCGTGAAAATCGCGCCACAATTCAACGAACGTTTGCGCTTGATTTGGGGCGTTGTAGAAGTCCAACTGCATCGTGACCTCGCGCGATTGAGTTACTTGCGCTTGGTCTTGCTCAATGTCATACTCGTGCCAGTTGGTTGATATTGCTCGATTAAACAGTATTCGCATCACCACAAATGAGCCGTTTGGCATAGGTACGTTATTGCTATAACCCTGTACCGCCTCGATGTTGAATAAGCCCTTAATGTACGCTCGAATATCCTTGTAAATATCGCTGTCGGTTATGTTAATTGTCGGCATAACAACACCCTGCTCCAGTTCTGCCACGATTCCATGACCTGAACGATTTTCCATTCAAACACATCGGAATCGTTGTGCTGTTTGAAAATCAGCGTATCCGCGCCCGTTTGGTTATACCTACTCACGCCATCAAGGTTGCAATTGATATGCACAGCGCGTGAATATCCTTGGATGCCGAGCGATTCCACCAATTGCAACTCTGTACTGCTCATGGGTTGCGATTGAATCAATACGCTTTGCTCTGAATAACTTGGCACGCGAGAGCCATCATCGTTGGTTATGTAGCCAGTGTTGCGCTTCAAAATCGCTGGCACATTCGGGTTGATTGCAGACGTGTACTGATTCGCAACTGCTCTTAAATTAATCATCTACTACCTCTGAGCCGACAGAATCGCGCATGGTCAGCGTGTCACGAAGTGGGCTATTAAACCCTTTACGCTTCACGGTTGATTCGGCATTGGGAGGGTCTGTGAAGTTTTCTATGGTCTCTTTGACCTGACCCGCAATCCCATCACCCATCAGCCCAAGCGCAACACCTGAATCATTGCCTTTTAGAAGTTCCGCCGCCGATTTTCCCCAGCCCTTGGACTTTTCTTTAATGGTGTTTCGCATGAATGCGCGAGGCGGTGATGTGGCTGTTCCGTACTCATTCCATAACGCGACTTGAGCAACTGGCGTTCCGTCTGCCTCGGTTGCCCCTGCAAAAAACCCCACCCGAAGTTTTTTACCCTCTAACTTCTTCGCTATCGAACCAAGGTCAACTTTTTGGACTCTTTTTACACTACTCATAAGGCACATACCTGAATGAACGATATTTCTTGGTTTTTGCCCAAAAATCAGCACCGAAAGGTGTTTGTAAAAAATACGCCTGCTGCTCGCCAATTGATGCGCCATAGTCCATGCTGACCGTTACGCTGCCCTCAGTTGCACTCGAAACGCGCCCAACAAGCCCGCTTGTGCTTGGCGTACCCGCTGGGTTGTTAAAGCCATTCAGCGTTGCGAAATGAGCCATCAACAGGTGCAGGAGTATCTTTCTCTCGCCAATATCAACAACAATCGACTTGTCGGTGTTATTCACCATCAAGCATGCCTCATCGAAGTAGTCTTGTAGCAACTCTTCATCTGACACGTTAATTGTTGGGTATCGCCGAGAGAAATACTCAGTATCAAGAGAAACGATTGCCATGCTTATGCTTTAGAAACAGACGCTTCTTTAGAGGGGTCGATTGGCTCTAATTTGGTTTTATTGCTGGTTTTTTCCGTGGCTTCCGCTTTGGTTGATTCGGTTTTTCCATGCGCGAACACATGACCATTTTTAACCATTGCGCGGTCTTTGTTTGCCGCCAGCCAAGCGTCCCACAATTCTTTATCCACGCCCTCGGTAATACCGTGGCCACCAACAATTGCGGTGTCATTCGCGCCTTTGAGCATGTGCGATTTGTTGCCTACTTGAATAATCAAGCCGTTGGGTAATTTGCAGCCCACTGTTACTGTTACTGTTGCCATTTTTTTCCTTACCAATAAAAAAACCACCCCGAAGGGTGGTTTATGTGAGTGATGCTTGTTTACGAGGCAATCATTGAAGCAATGAAGAATGGGCGATAAATAATCGTCCCCCATGTGCCTTGTGTTTTCTTCTGAGTGAAAGATGACAACTCGATTTTTACAGGGTGTGCACGCATTTTTTCAGTGAACGCGCATTCTGCGGTTTGTTGCCCCTCGTAGTTGTCCACAATCAACTGCACAAACTCACCGGCGTCTGTTGAATATTCAGGCGCAGTTACAATCTTCATGTTTGGAAAGTTCTTTTTGAGTTGGTCATGGACATTCACGTTGTACGTGTTGGTCTTGTTCAGTGCCACCTCAGCGGTCGGTGACATTGCCAACGTCATCGCTTCTGTTGTTTCAATCAAACCATTTGATTGAGTTTGCAATTGCAAGAACAACTTACGGATTGATTCGTAAATCTTACCGCCATCGGTTGTTGTAGCGTCCCAAGCATCGTCAGCAGTGATAGACGCTGGCAAACTTGGGTCATTCAACAAGCCATAGTTCTTCAAGCCATCAATGCCGTAAAAATACGACTTGTTTTGGAATTTATTCAACGTCAAAACAGAAGCGATATTCACACGACTCGCATAATCAATCTTAGCCAATGCCGCACGCTCTAACTCTTGCTCACCCCACTGTGTTACCACTTGGTAGTGATAAGACTGGCGGGTGGGGAAGTTCACGTTAGCACCTGCCGAGCCGTTGTTCGAGTAATCACCATAAGATGACACTTGACCAGTTGATTCAACCATCATAAATGTGGTTGTATCGGTTACCCAGTCGCCTTTCTTGACCTCACCCAAAATCTCGGTTGCCTTCATCGGCGATACCAAGACCTCAATCAGTTTGGGGTCAAAGTAGTTTGCCAACCATGCAGGCACACCTGAATTAGACGCTGTAACCAACGCGGGTTGAGCGTCCATCGCCATCGCAAAGTTGCGAGAAAGTGCTGGGTCTAAATAACCCTTTTGCGGCTCCATGAACACGATGCCCGCGTCCTGTGCCAACATATTTAATTCTTCACGAATTCCCATAATTAACCCCATGTAGTAATTTGAGCCAATTCACCTGCGGCTGCTGTAGATGCCACTTTGAATGCTGTCTCTGTGTAACCTGATACGGTTGCGCCCGCTGCCGCTGATTTAACAGAGCCGTCCGTGTCGCTTGCAAATACCTTTTGACCAATGGTCGCTCCATCAGCAAACTTAGCCCAATAATCGCCGCCCACCATTAGCGTGATATTGCGCCCAGCCTGAATGGTATTGCCCGATTCAGACATCCACGTTGTGATGGTGGCTTGTTGCTCGCGGTGAACAAAACCAATTCGGCCGCCAGCCGCTTTGGCATTGATCACCACACCATCAGCATCCGCCCACGCGAACACACCAACCGTTACTCCGCTTTCACCAGTCACCAACGCGCCCTCTGTTGCGAGCATTGATGCGCGTGGGTTCGCAGATGCAAAATCACCCGCAATTGCGGGTGCTTGTTGTCGATTTACTTGCGTTTGAAATCCCATGATTTACGCCTTTCCAATTCGTGATAAACCTTTGAATTTTTCGTGCAAACTCGATACTGCCGCACCATCCATTGCAGGTTTGTTTTTTGGTTTGTCTTTAAGCATTGTGACCATCGAGCGATACGCGCTCGGATGAACACCCGTGACGCTCACGCCACTTTGCTCAAGTGCGAATTTATACACATCGTTCGCGCTGTCCAATGCCACTTCCCCGACAAGCGGGGCAACTTCTTTTTGCGCCACAGACAAGTCACGCATTTCTGATTTGGCTTGCGCCACTGCTTTTGCAATTGCTTTATCCATACTAATGCCTTTATCTTGCGCGGGTTTTGGTGCGCCACTATCAGGACTGTCGGGTTCTTCATCCTCAGTTGGATTTTCGACTGGATTCTCATCGCCAGCAGGCTTCAACATATCCATTGCTGTTTGATAGTCATCTTCGGACAATTTACCTTTCAAAAATTCACCAATACCGCCCTCGTCTTGCCCTTGTGTTGGCAATTTGGGTGTTGGCAATTTGGGTGTTGGCAATTCGGGTGTTGGCAATTCGTCTTTTGCTTCTGAGATTTCCACATTCAATGCGCCGATGATGGTTGCTACGTCTTGCACGTCGATGTCACCATCTTGTGCCACCTTGCCGCTGAACTTGGAAAGCATCGAAGCAATGCGCGTCACTGCGCCTTGTTTGAGTTTGCTCATAATGTTCCTCTTAAAAAATGGGTCTTTGTCGCTTACTACCACATCACGCCCCGCACGACCCACATCCACGAGTGCAACGTGATTCCCTTTGATATTGCGCATCACACCATCGTAATGCACGCCCTCATACTCGCCAGCGGTCATATCTGCGTCATAATGATATGCACTGGATAATTCGCGCTGCTCCTCATTCTCAATCACATCTATACCCTCTTTGTCCCACACCGCTAACGAACACCTCAGGTATGGGTGCTCATACACCACGTCGCTGCCTGTTGTTCCGACAGTAATCATTCGTTCGGAATCTTCCGCATTGACTGGCTTATGCTTGATGAGTAATTGCAAGTTATTAAAAGTCGATGCGGCTTTCTCTAACTCCTGCGGGTCTCGCAACATGTAATAGATTTTGTCTAGCTCAAGACCTAACCCTTGCCAGTTCGGTATCTCACGTCCATAGTATGGATTAACCGTTGCCTTACTAATATTCGATGAGGCAATGTGCATACGCCCGTCTTGGTCATAGGAGCGTAGTGACTTGTCGAGTGCCATGTCAACCGCTACGCCAGCGGCGCGCATTTTGTCTTTAATCGTTGTGGTTCTCATGCCTGACCGCACCCCCTTTACACCCGAAGCCTTAGCAAGTGCTATTAAGTCGTTGTAACGCTGTACACCAGCATTAAAACGTTCTTCATTCTTTTTGTCGTACTCTGACTGCCGTGCTTTGCCCTCATGGGTTTCAAGCCCTTTTTCCCGCGCTAACTTTCCCCACGATGAAATTAAATGCCCGTTATGCACATGTGAGCCAGATTTTGGAAACCACGTTAGGCTTGAGCCATTGCGCAACATGTCGCGCTGTGCTTGTGTGGTTTCTTTGATGTCATAAAGCGCGGTTTCTTTGGCATCGTGATACGCTTGATTACGCACCGCATAGGCTTTATCTGTTTCGCGCTCAATCTTCATGGGAATAGCTAAACGCTCGTGTCCACTTGGAATTGGCACGTCTAAATACGGGTTGTGCGCCCCCATCTTGTTGAGTTCAGCCGCCGCTTGTTTTGCTTGTTCTGCGCTTTCGCCATTCTCACGGTTTGCAACACTGGTTAAACTATTGATTTTATGCGCTGGGTGTTCTTGGGTTTTCGCTTCCTCATGCGGCTTACAATGAGACCGCTTTAATCGGTAGATCTCTTTAGTTATTTCTCTGCCTACATCTGATAATCTATGCTTGTATTTATTATCACCCTCAGAAATCAGCCCGTTTTTCACAAAAGACTCAATCAAATCAGCCTTTTGTCCTCTCGCGTCTAACTCTGTAAAATTAGGGTCTATTGTGAATTCATGCTTATGGACATGCTCTCCAAATTTCTGCGCTACTTTTTCATCCACATTCATATACTGTGGCATGTTCATTTTTTTCCCTGCCGCAATAATGTTTTTCGATTTTTCGCCAGATAATTTCTGTGGTGATTTTGGTTTTGCGCCCGCTGGTTCTGCGCTTTCGCCATTCTCACGGTTTGCAACACTGGTTAAACTATTGATTTTATGCGCTGGGTGTTCTTGGGTTTTCGCTTCCTCATGCGGCTTAAAATCGGGACTATTAAACGCGCTTGATTTCTCATTGATGCGATTCGCACTCATGGATTTAGGCGAGATTTTTTGACCGTTCAATTTACCGCCCGCACCGCCTTTGATTGTGTAACCCTCGCCCTCTGTGCCACCAATCAACAGGTGTGAACCTGATTCGGTTGTAATCCAATGTTCTCCATCTTGGGCAATCATCACATCCAAGTCGTGTATCAATTCTGCTTCATCTTGTGTCATATCAGAACCCTTTAATCACTGCCTTTGACCAGCAATTACAGTTTATTTCTTCGGCAGGCAGTACCCATTTGCCATCAAGGTACATGCCTTTGTTGATGTCGAATTTCTTACCGTTTGCCTTGACGTGGCTTTCGCGGTAGTTCTCAGGCTTGTGTGAATTGGTGTGCATCCAAATTGCTTCGGTGATTCCTAACTCTTCGCGCCGTATCTGTTCTAATTTTGCAAACGTTTTTTTGTTTTGGTCACGCGCTATAAATGCGGCTCGTTTATGCGTCTTGCCGAAGCGTTTTTCTAACTGCTCCACCATCGCGCCCATATCACCGCCAGCGTTTACCATTCGCCACACATCTTTCTCGATGTCAGTATGAAATTGAGCAGGGATGGATTTAATCAGCGCGACATTCTCAGCAATGATTGAGCGTTCGGCATCTTTCATGGCTTGGGTCATCTTGAAGTCAATCGTCCATCCAGCCTCCTTCATGATGCCCATCATTGCGACACGGTTGTGTTTTAGCGAACCATCAACAAAGCCGTTAGCAATCTTTTGAGCCATTTCATCGAATTTCCGATTCCACGTCTTACCCAATTTTTTAAGCACAACAGACAGCCAATCATGGGCTTTGTCTTGTGCGATTAAGTGACCGTCTTTCCTCCACGAGGATTTGAGCCAATACAGATAAGACCCGCACATCTGCGCTACCATGCGCTCAAGTTGCTTCTGATACTTTATCTGTACTGCCGCGCTCGCCGTTATCCGCTTGAGCGTTAAGTCCTTGCCTGTCGGGGATATTAGTTTCCTCATTGTCCAATTCCTCAGGGTTATCAGGCGCTTCAATTTCTTTGGTTAACTCCAAGCCCTCGTAACCACTGTTAGGGTCTGTTGCTAAGCTTTGGCGCACTTCCTCAGCATCAATTGAGCCCATCTGAACATATATCTGAGCAGTATCTGCCGCCGTCTTGCGAACATTGGCTAAGTCTGCGCCATCCAATTGCTTGAGTTGCACAAAGTCAAATGTGATGTCAGGGTCTATTTCGCCGAACTGGTCAAGTTGTATCAGTTGGATAATAATGCCTAAGGGGCTACGCAAATGCGCCTGCTGTAGGCTGCGAATGTGGTCATAATAAACCGCAATCTCGCCCTCTGAATTGGCGTTTAACCCTGTTGGAGTAATGCCCAACAACTTAACCAAGGGAGTATGACTTGGTGCAGCTTGTTGCTCCTGCGCTTGCGCTTGCAGCGCGTCCATCCCCGATAACGGCGTGTTGAATTGAAAGAACTCCTCAGTTCCTTTATCAATCATCATCAAGCCGCGATTGTCTCGGACTTTGTTATACAACTTCGCGCGTGCCACAATGTCATCCACAGAGCCAGCCTGTAGAATATTCGACATATCCGTAGCAATACCAGACAGCGAGAAACTGTGTATCAATTCGCTGACAGCCTCACTGGTGCGGTGAAAACGCTCAACGTATGGCATCATCAATTGCGACATGCTCATACCGCCAAAGTTATAGGCGGGTTTCAACATGTCAGGTACAGGGCGCATTACAATCGTTAATAGACGGCTTGCGTGTGTCTCTTGACCCAAAATAAACCATGAGTTAGGCAAGAAAAAATCATCGCGCGCAGGGTCGTTTGCGTTGTAACTATTGGGACTTGTCCATATTGGCTCAATGACTTTGAAGCCTTTTAGACTGCCTTTAGCCACTGTTTCAGGCTTTAATATAAGTTTGCCATTACGTGTCGCGCCTTGAGCATCGTTGATGTTGATGTAAATCTGCGAACGCCCGAATAGATGCTCTAACTCAATCGCTTTACGGATGTGTTCGCGGACTTTGTGACGCTCCAATTCGTCCATGATGACTTTAATCTTCTCGGATTTATCGCCATCGGCATTGCTCTTTAACTCAATCCACTCACGCACCATTTCGTTCGCGGTGGTTTCAGCGACCGAACGGTACTCTGAGATTTGCGATAACTCAGCCAATCGAGGGTAGCCAATAAACCCCATGTTCAGCGCATACGAACTCAAAGCAAAGTAATCACCCATCATGCTGCTTGCGCTGTCCATCGCAATTGATGTGGGGCGCACGTTAACAGGCAGAATGGGCAATTCAATTGGGTATGTTTGCGCGTCTTTTTGCTCTAAGTAGATGGAGCGGTCAAGCGCACGCGACAAACCAGCCCAAACCTGCTTTTTGCGTTTGGATTTAAATTTACTCATATTTTATTAAGTTCGTTTGCGTTGATGCGCAAGCCTGTTTGGAGTGGCGCAAATGCCATAACAAAGGCATCCGCCTTATTCGGCGAAGGAATGCCGCGTTTTTTTAGGTCTTTTTTACTCTCGACTTTGACCCGCCCGTTGTTGTCATAGTCCACTCGTGGGCGTGACAATTCGGCTTTGAGGTACTCTAAATCTTTGATGTTGGACGACAGGCTAATCATCTGATCGACGGGGAAGACATCACCATGCTTGACCGCGCGCCATGTGTTGAAAAAGCGATCA
>Ga0181553_10001939_pt1 | contig 18447 bp, 38 predicted proteins | sample 011ome_17_FD_133753 | JGI IMG/M metagenome (GOLD analysis project Ga0181553, IMG submission 133753) | Coastal salt marsh microbial communities from the Groves Creek Marsh, Skidaway Island, Georgia - 011502XT metaG (megahit assembly) | ecosystem: Environmental > Aquatic > Marine > Intertidal...
GAGTGCCCATCAGAGTCACGTCCACTTATCGGACGCTCGCTCACAATACCCTCATCGGGGGCGCGAAAAAATCGCAGCATATGGTGGGCAAAGCGATTGATTTTCAGTTCGTTAACAACAACGCACAGGAACTTAAACGCTTGCATACCTTGATGAAGGATGAGGACGGTCCTTTACGAAGGGCGTTGTGGGACTTAGGTGTGCGTGGCTTCGGATACTATCAAACCTTCGCGCACATCGACGTGCGAGACCGAGACCGATGGGTCACATGGAATGATAGCAGTGCCATGATTGACCAAGATGGTGTCACTGCTTATTTGTACGATGTTTCCGTCCCCTTGCTGAAGCGATACCGAATTCCACTTGCCACCATTGGGATTTTGGGTGTCGGTGGATACCTCTATTACAAAAACAAGAAATGAAACGACCCGGAAGACGTAGTGCAAGTCAAACCCTTGCTCCGAAAAAGGATAGGGTTCGAGGCTCTAAGACTAACAAGCCAAATTCAGCGGCTTCAAAATCCTCGGCAAAGAGCATTGAGTTCAGTGACCGGACTGACCAACAAATCAAAAAGTTGGTGGACCTGTACAATGCAAAGAACCCTACAAAAAAAATCTCAAAAACCACCGCTAATGCAGTGGTACGCAGAGGCATGGGGGCTTACAGTGCGTCTCACCGACCAACAATTGGCGGTGGTAAGCCCAACAACCGAAATGCATGGGGTCTTGCTCGTCTGAAAGCATTTATGCGCAAAAAGTCAGGGAGCACAACGGCTAATGGAGCCGTGCCCGGAAAGCGTATCAAGGTCACCTACAAGCAAGACAATGACCTTCTATAAGAAAGGCCATGTTTATAGTTCCCCTTTTGTTACACCCAAACCCTAAAGAGATGTTCGACATTAAGAACCCGAATACTTTCCTCGGAGGTCAAAATGTGCATAACCTGCTCATCCTCGGAGCTCTCGGCTACATCATCTACAAGATGCGCTGATAGAGACAAGAAGTTGAATTGAAAAGGCGGACTTGCAAGGGTCCGTCTTTTTTTTATGTGCATTTTCGGGTGTGGCAGATTTTCGGCAAATCATCCCTTTCATCAAAGAAAAGGAAGGCGGCTTAACAGGCCGTCCGTCTGATAGTGCCTCGTCCGACCCGGCTCCTTGCGGATATGACGCGAAGTATGATGCGCCATATCACACCAATCGAGGCATCACTTGGACTACGTTCAAGGACAACGCAGACCGCCTTGGCTACGCCCCAAGCTGTAACAACTTCCTTCAGATGCCTGACAGTATTTGGGAGAAGATTTACAAGGAACGATTTTGGGACATCATCAAAGCCGATGAAATCAACAATCAGGGCATAGCAAATGCCTACGTCTTTTGGGCTTGGCAAAGTGGTCGCGGTGGCGCACGTTCCTTGATGCGAAAAATGCTCAGTGAGCAGTATGGCGTGGCTCCATCTGAAATGGACTCAAACGCCAAAATTGTCGAGCAACTGAATCGTCAAATCAAGCGAGACAAAAAGCGGCTGTTTGATAATATGGTCCGCTACCGTGAGCAATTTTACTATGACATCGCTCCACCGGGAAGCTCTAATCAGAGTTCATTGAGGGGTTGGCTGAATGCTTGGAAAAGCTTTACGAGTCAAAATGCGAGCTTTGTATCAGGCTCGCGTTGGATGTTGCCAATTGCCATTATGGGAATTGGTGCGTTTGTCTATTTGAAATTCAATAGGAAATGAGGATAACAGGTCGCGTGGTTACCCCGGATGGTCAGGCAATGCCCGGTGCAGTCGTTCAATACTTTGCGCCGGGAGCGAGCAACAACAGTGGTGCTCAACAAACAGACCCTGACGGGCGTTTTGCCTTGGACACACCGGGTAACGGGAGTATCAAAATCACTTTTATCGGCTATAAGCCAAAGACCTACAAGATTGGAGAGATTCCTTTTGTGGTCATCATGCAAGAAGACACTTACCACATCGGCGCGGCAGAAGTGGTAGGAAAAAAAGAAACCAAAATTCCGTGGCTTATTGTCGGTCCTTTGGCGGCCCTCATGTTGTTGGTCGCTATCAAAAAGAGCAAGAAATGAAACTTACTGAAACACTTACCCTTGTTGGTCTTGGCGGACTGATTGTTTACTTGGCACTGAACAAAAAGGATAAGCCTGAAGCATCTGTTATCAAAACTGACGGCTCAAGCGCGGCTGATGGTATTCCAAAGATTTTGCGGGAACCGGAGCCCTCAGTAGAGTCGGTTGAAGACCTTCAGCAACCGGAAGAGGTTGTTGAGTCAGTGGAGGTGACTACTGAGGAAATTATTGAGGAACAACCTGTGCAGGAAGAGCGTAAGCCACGCCGCACGGGAAGTGGCTTCTCTACGAAGTATGTTGTATTGGACAACACTCCATTTCCCATTCAAGACCTTGGGTCTGTTGGCGATGCCGACGACCCGGACATTTACTGATGTGGTATGTTTTTCTCAGACTCGAACACAACGGGTCTGAGTTTTCACAAGCGGTAGGAAACTTCCGCGAGCAAGGCACAGCCCAACGTTACAGGAACGAGTTAAATGCCTGTAATGCGGGCTGTGACTTTTTCATCCGAAAAAAGCCTTTGGGAAAAGGGCTTTGAAATCAGTGGTTTAAAGAAATTACACCGCGCTCACTTTCGTGGCGGTGGGCGTGTCTAAGCAACGGGCCTAAGATTGGGTCATGATGCAGAGCCGAATGGTTGGCATGATTGCAAATTGGACACCCTGCATAGTAAATGACATCAAAATCCTTTTGAAGGTCTTCAACGTCTTGCTCAAGGCGAGTAATGTTGACGACATCCGTGTGCTGTTCAATGTCCTCGACCCTGTGTACAAGGATGTCCAACTTTGATTGCATTTCAATTATGGAGTTTGCTACCCAACCTCCAAATCCCAATAAAAGCACTCCCGATGCGCTCGCAATAATTTTTCCTACCGCCTGAGTCATTTTCGCATAGTTTTTTCGAGGCTTCTCCCTGCGAAGTAGGCCCCGAACGCGGTAAGCATCAAAACCTCCAACAGGTCTATGTAATTCTGCGGAGGCATGAACCTTTGAGAGACACCGTCCCAAATTGTCAGGGTGATGTAAAACAAAGTCAAGAGGATGAGCATTGCGGGACGAATATTTTTAGACAGCAAACTGTCTGAATTCATATCAGCTTGCCATCGCGCACTCACCTCTTTTTGGAAGCTGACTTCCGCCTCCTTTGCAAGCTCCTGAAACTCAAGTTTGGATTCAGCGGACATGGTGTCATCACTAAATACCAAATTGCGAACCAAGGACAAAGCCCCGGCATCAGGAAGAACGTCTCCTGCTATGTCAAGAACCTTCGGGGCGTTCTTGTTCAGCCACCCACCGACTTTGGTCTCCTTTAGCTTCTTCCGTTCCGACATAATACATATCGAGTGTACGAATTATGTCGTGCAACGAAGTCAATTCCTTTTCAATCCGCTCAATCTCATTGATGCTCAACACTCGAATGTGAATCCGACCGTCTTCCCATGAGGTTTCGCTCTTGCCATACTCTTGAAAGTCTCGCAAGGCTTGCTGATAGTCCTTGAGGTAGTAAAGCAAGCTCAACTCACGAAGACTTTTTTCGGTAAAGGCACAACCTGCTTGTATTCGCATTGTTCCATTATTGGGCATCGTACACAATCTCTGTATTCGGGTTGGGCAAGTTCCTTGTCAGACATTCTGAGGAACTTTTCATTCAAATAGGTGTGAGCCTTCCACATTTGCTTTTCGTGAAGCTCAAGACGCTCTTCGTCAACTTCGACCTCAAAGACTTTGCAGTCCCACTCGTTTGTGGTGCTGAACACCCAAAAGAAGAACGGGATGTTCGCAATGCCCCATTCGTGTTTAGCCAACATCTTGTATTGAAGGGCTTGAACCAACAACCTCATTGCACCATCTGAGTCAGGATTTTCGAACTTCTCGTCGCCCCACCCAAAGTCGTTCCATCGGTTGTCAAGCAGACCCGTTGTCTTCAAATCGATAATAACCTTTCCTAAGCCCGGCATTGTGCCCACAATGTCCGCTACCCCACTAAAACAGGGGTGGGAGAAGCTGTAGCCCTCGTGCTCAATTTCTAAGCCATAAAACTGCTCCATCCGCTTGTAGTTTTCGACCTGAATCTTCATCCGCTCAAACCCTGCCGCAAGCTTTCCCGACTTCAGCACTTTAGGCTTTGGCTCTTCACCATTTCGTGGCAACCCTCCGGTAGCTAAAAACTCAAAGTAGTGACCCATCTGAATCGCCTCAGATGACGGGAATTCTACATAATCTACATACTGCGCCTTCACAACGAGACCGCACTTTTTTTTGCGCTGAAAATCCTGAAGTGATTTTAAAAGGCTCTGACTGATTCGTTTTTTCATCGTTGAGTTGTCTTTGGGAATTAGTTCCCAAGTGCATTGTCTTTGTTTAAGGTGAGGGGGTCGCGTAGGCGACCCTCTCTATTTTCAGCCCCCCCTTGCCAAAGGGCATAGCTCACATCAATGTCCCTGTTCTGATATGCGATTGACTTCTTTGTGTCCGTTTTGGCCTCGTACCAAAACACTTTGTTTGAACTGACACCCACAAAGTCCACCATATACTGCTTGGATTGGTATCCCATCTGTTCAAACTCTCTCCTAAGCTGTGAGGCCGCAAAAGCGTCCACAAAGGCACAATCAGTCAGCCACATATAGAAGTTGTCCTTGTGGCGGCTGAAGGTCTCCATCATTACGTCCCTAACCCGACCAATAATGGCCCAATAAAAGGGGCTGTACCGAGCGTGTTGCGCGTGGTCAAATTCAGTCCTGACCAACTTGCCATTTTCGTAATAGTCCAATTGTTCAAGCTTGTTTAAGCTCCCAATGGACACGAGCAATCCTTTTTTCTTACCTGAAGCTACCCCTCTCTCGTAGAGGTTTTTCGGGATGAAACCCAATAAGTAAGCGGTCGTCCAATGGCAGTTGTTGATGTCCACTGCGGCAACAGGCTTGTATAGGTTTGACTCCACACGGGCAATGTTGAACTGCTGAATGTCGGGTTTGTCAAACGTTTCGAGTTGCCCATTTTTTTCAATATATGCGTCAATGCTCTTCTTGACCATTGGAGCGAACCAAGAGCCGTCCACATAGGTGCTGTTCTGATTGCCAAAAAACCGGAAAGTCTTTTGGCTTCCCTCCAATTGAAGCCGTCTTGATAGCCCACCACTGCGCACTACAAAGGTTGCTTTCTTCTGTTTGTACAAGGCAAGCCTTTTGTCAAAAGCCTCAAGGTTGCCACTGCGGAATACCGTTTGTGCCATCGTCGTTGTTGTGATGGCAACTTAATTCAAATCACATCAACCTCGAAATGGACTCTAAGATTTTCTCGGTCTTGTCGTCGTCATAACAGTCATCGGCAAAATCAAAACCCGTCTCATTGTCCGAAGGAAAGTGTACTCCTAACAGGATGCGCGAGTCCGACACGAAACCTTGAATTTCTTCCAACTCCTTTTTCAAGTGTGGGTACAGGGTCGCCAACATATTACAGGCATATCGTGTCTGACTTGCGTGACCTGATGGAAATGATGGTGAGTGTGCAGACTGTGTATTGAATGGGAATAGCGGTACGTTCAGGTGATATGCAACCTGAAAAGGCCGAGGCCGCTGATAGTGCTTCTTGAGTTTCAAAACACTTGGGGCCAACATTTGAGTCAAGTTCTTGATGAGCTTTTGGCTGACCTTCTTATCAAGCTTTTCAAAGATGTAAAGATTCAAGTTGGAGTCAGCCTTGAGGCACTCAGTCATCGTGAAATTGTCCATTGAGTTGACCGCCTTGCTGATTTCCTTCAGCTCTTTGACGATTTCAACGCTGTCATTTTCGGGATACTCTACGCCCTTCCAACGATTCACGAGGTGGTCATATTCGCCCGTCTTTTGGCTCATGACCTCACTCTCGGCACTCATATTGCCGTATTTCAACTCAACAAACAACTCAGCCATCGTACTCTAATTCGCGGTTGTGAATCTCGCACAAAGCATCGAGAATCAGTTGTCTCAAATCTGTGTCACCCTCAAGACTTAATGAGTGGACAAAATGGACCTCTGTCTCATCAAAAAACTCAAGACCGTTTACCTCTTGAATCGTCCTCACCTTGCACTCAGCCAAGACACAATTTTGCACGGCCTCACAATACAGGAAAACAAATGCCTGTTCTGCATCGTCGTGAACTCGAAAGCTCACAACGCTCCAATCACCCACATTCAATTCTTCCAACCACTCCACCATTTCAAACACATCGCTTCCTGCAAAGCGTCGCGTCAGAAACGGGTCAAAATTGTCGATTCCCTTCCTCATCATTCCAAATCTTTTAGTGCAACTCAATACAAACTACGGGTCATCACATCATCAAACCACAACCTTGTGAAGATGATGAAAGCTGAATCAAGTCAGGTTTACTCGGTGCAACTTTTCCCAACGTTCGTAAGCCGGATGAATGTGCAGACTTGACTTAGCGCACAAACTCAAAGACTTTCCAAGCGAGTCTGTGTTGGGTATGATGAGCCAAGCCTTTAGAGGAATCAGGAGCACTACAAATGCATCTACATTGCTCCTCTTGTAGGCGTTTTTAGAGAGGCATCCGTGGGTGAATCTGACTCGGTACACATCATTTTGATATGGCTTAGTCACTGTCTTCAATTGAAGCTTGTGAGTGGCCCCTGTGAAGCGAGAGACGCTGACCAAGTCAAATGGGCAAGCCTGACCAAGAGGCGGGCAAGAAGTCAATCCGTGTTCAAGCAACTTCTGATAGAGCAACAGCTCATAGTCCTCCCCCCCTATATCCCAACGAGAAAACATCGTTTAGGGGTATAATATGCCTGTAAATAGGCTGAATAAAAAAGCTCAGATAAGTTTTTTGCTCAAGTAGTTCGAAAGCACACTTGCGGTCAAAACCACGAATCCAATGCGACAAAGCTCTCGGCCCGTGGGAAAGTCAAGTTCAAACTTCTCGTTGCCCTTGTTCACTCCGATGTTGTAGTGAATCAAAGCTTCTGCGAAGAAAACAGCGGCAGTAATGCCAACAACTTTGGATGTCTTAGACAGGGCCATGAGACCAAGCTAAAAAAAAAGAGGGCCGAAGCCCTCTCCTTTTCTTGCCACAAGTTGGAATCATCCGAAGGCCATAGTAGTCAAAACAAGGCCGTAGATGATGCCCTTTGCATCGAGGATGTCCTCTTCAGCAAGGCAACCCTTAGCGTTGCGAACTTGAGCACCGAGACGGCGGGTCAAGGTTACCTTGTCCTCGGAGTTAAGCCGCGATGCGTTATTCACAAACAGCGACAGGTTCACAGGAAAAGGCCCCATCACGCTCGTGCTCTCATCCACGAGCACTTCGTTTTTGTTGCTCCACAAAGTGGACTGAATTACAAAGCCGCCTTTCAATTCAGTCAGCCTGATTTCGTGGTGGACTTTTACAGGTTCAGCAGTGAGTCCTCTCGTAAGGTCGTAAGAGGCACTATAACCGCATTGGAAGGGAGCAGGGGTAACGGGGGTGAGGATTGCGTTGTCCATATCTGTTGTGTTTTGTTGTATGGGACAAATCTAAGACAAGAAATTGTTTCTCGCAACAAAATCTTCAATTCAGGCAAAAAAAAACCTGCCCCATTTCTGAGGCAGGTCTCCCGGTCCACAAGTACAAAGGCTTATTCCGCCTCTGATTCGTTCTTTGGAAAGCCCTCTTCAGCGGCCCGCTCTTCCAAGAGGGCAACGTGCCATCCAAGCTTGAAGTAGGTGCTACCCAACAATTCAAGGTCAGCTTGATTTGAGGGCTCCTGTTCTACTTCCTCACGCGCTTCCATAGTGCGCAGAGCTTGGTACAGGGCTTTACCAATGATGAGATTGCCACGCTGACTAAACAGCAAGTCGCGGGCGACATCAGCCAACTCTTCTTCAGAGAGGCCATTGTATTTCGTGTATTCAGACATTGTCTTAGGTTGTCGTTGCGGGGGCAAGCTACGAAGTTTTGACGCTTTATCTCGAAGCTTAGAGATTTTTTCAGCGTCCATCTCGTTTTCCTGCATCCACTCTGTGATGAACGTCATTTGTCTACTGATGCCATCTTCTCGTTCACAAAGAGGAGTACATCGTGCAACAGCATTTCAAGCTGAGATTGGTCGTCTAAACTCAACTCATCGAAAGCCTTGTACATCACAGCGATGTGATAAGTCTCCGTAAATCGCTTGAGGTCTTGGAGGTTTACAGCGGTCTCACCGCGGTTCCTTATAGATTGAGTGTCGTACACAAATTGCTCCATTGCTCTTCGTTGAATTGCCATAATCCCTCGCAATTTTGGCGGGCTTTTGGCTTGTTGTCCCATAAAATCTTCATCATACCCGGAGTCTTGAGGACTTCGCGTGTCAAAGCGTCTTTGTCAAGGGTTTTCAAATCATTCATTGTCGTTGCATTTGTCGAGGCTGTCTATTGCGATAAGCCTCAGAGTTTACCTCGTCAAAAGTCTTCATCGTTGCTCGGAACTGAGCAGGATTCAACTTTGACTTCAGTTGCTTGTAGACGATTCCCATGCGGAAGTCTACATCCGCCCTAACCTCACCATCGCTGTGCTTTGCGTGGCTGTTCAGATGGATAAACTCTCTCATCAGCTCTACCGACGACCATTTTCCGTAGGCCAAATTGAGTTCGTCTTGTCGTTGTTTCAATTCATTCAAATCCATTTAGATGCATTGAAGGTTTCCCTAAAGTACAAACTCTTTTTTTAGAAAACAACTTCTGCCCTTATACGCTCACAAAATGGGATAGGTTACTCGCAAGCCATGCGTCAAGCAAATCAAGCTCATCTCGCTCAAAAATTTGCGTCTCTTTGTCGATTGTAATGGTGTCAAGAGTAGTCTCTCTCAAGCAGACCACTCGTTGGTTCATCTGCTGAACGGCCCGAAGCAAGGTGCATTGGTTTGAAATAACTGCGTCAGCATACTTCAACCAAGCTTTTGATTCCTCCGGTTCGTCATAGCAAACAATGAAAGGGAACTTCATGTGTCCTGCTTTTGCGAGCATCAGTTTGGCTTGCTCATAGTCAATTTCACTACCAACGAGAACGAAGCACAAATCGTGCTTCTGCGCCAACTTGACAATAACACCCCACGTTTCAGCGGACCATCTGTGCAGATTGTTGCCATCAAAGGCGTGAAGACCGCCGTTGCACAAAGCAATCCATCTCTCAGGAGGAGTCGTAAGTGCAAAGTCAGGTCGGCGGGGGTCATCATCCCGCATTAAATTGAAGCTCATACTAAGTTGGGGTTTGTCAAAATCAAGGTTTGGTATTCCCCTTGGTTTGGGTCAAAAATGTTCAAGGGGTCTCTGCCGTACCAAACTTGAGCATTTTTTTTGACTTGCGTTTGTCTTGGACCATATGCACTTGTTCTGACTACCCAATGTTTGACGAATCCTATCAGGTAATTGTAATCTTCAACGAGTTGTAGGTCATCACCGATTCTGAAACCAACTCCATCAATCAAGAAGGCTTTGACCTTATTCCGATTCAAATTGCTTAACTCGTGCTTAAATGCCTGTATGTCAAACTTTTGATGTTGCTCACTGAACTCGACAGGAAAAACATGAAAGTCTTTGTTCTTCCTTTCAATGAAAGATGATTGAGTGTTGAACACCCCAACTTGAAATCCTTCCTCCGTTAAGGCATACAGGCGGTTAGCTTCGCCTATAGCGCAAATCAGACTTCCGGGCTCTAAGTTCAACCGGAGCCATTTGTAAAGTGACTGATGCATAACACACAAAAAAAGGGGAAGAACCGTTAAGTCCTTCCCCCATACAACAAATAGAAAAACCGCAGTATTTCTACACAACGATGCTCCTAAGATACACCGAATTCTTTTCTGCCCTGCGTACAGAGATGCTCATAGAGTTGTTCTAAACACTCCAAGTGTTGACTCAAAATGAAGCTCGCGTTCTTGTGAGTAGGGTCATCATCCATCTCGTCTTGACAATCTCGAATAGCCTCAGCCATAGCCCACAGGTCTCGCTTCAACAATTCCCACCGCTTTTTGACACTAAGCTCACTCAAGCCCGGAATGGATTGTTGAGACCAATCCACTCGCTGAACGACGGTGTGCAACTCTCGCAAGCACTTTGGCAAAGTGGGAGAGGGCGAAGCATAAAGCTTCAAGGACATAGCAATCTTGTGAGTGTGGATGCTGATAGCTGACAACCAAAAGGCTTGAGGACCATCCTCACACAACTTTTTGATGGGAAGCAACCTTGTTTCGGTCTGCTTCAGGTTTTCTTCTGCAAAAGGAATCATTGTTCAGACGTAGATGTAAGCTTGAGAGATGCCCTCCTCACGGAAGACGCTGAAGTCAACAACACCGGGGACGTTGGAGCAAGCCGCTTCCAAATCATTCAAGGTGAGTTGGGTGTTGGTGACAATGACTCCGGCAGAGCCACTAATCGGGGAGACTTCAAAAATTTCAGTCTCGCAGTTGCCCATTGAGTTCAGGACTTCAAGAAGGCTATCAACAGCATCATTCAAGTTGACGCTTGGAGATTCAAAAATGGGGTAGCACATTTCGTTCTGTGTTGTTGTATAGGACAAATATACGCACAACATTTATTTCTGCAAACAAGCTCGCTACTTTTTTTGCCTTTCCCACTCAGATTGTGAAAGTCGCATCACCTTACTGCTTCCGTGGCCTAACGCACGATGCTGAACAACAGGCCCATGTGGATACGCGACAAACTTCTGCTTGGCCTTCACAAGTTCTACACCTGTATCAAAGTCACCGCCGCTCAACTCTCCGTAAGCCAAATACCTTTTATGCTCGTTTCGAAGCCAAAAGCCGTGACCGTCAACTGCGCACCAAGCCATCTTTTGCTCCTTCGTCAACATCTTGAAATCAGCATCATTTGGAATGAGCTTTGTTCGTGGCGGAGCCCCAAACAAAAGTTCAACCTGACTCAAAACCCATTGGCCCTCCGGGACTTTCTTCAAAAACCACAACAGTTTCATCAGACGGTCTTGTTTCATCAAGTCATCGTCGTCCAAAAAACCAAACCAAGGAGTAGTACAGGCATTTGCCGCGATAGTTAAGTGAAAGTTGTAAGGTGCAAACCGCCGGGCCCCATAAACTCCGTGATGCTCCCTTTCTTGATTGTTGATGTAACGACTCAAGTCAACTTGTGGGACTCTTAAAATTTTGATGCCCTCATACTTGCTCAAAAAATTCTCGTCTTCGTCAGTTTGACAAGTGACCAAGTGCTCAACGTTTTCAATTCCCGGTTGCCACATCAAACTGCGCCGACATTCAGCAAAAAGCTCTCGACGAGAAAAACGAGTAATAATTGTCAGAGTTGCCATGTCAGAAAGGTAACTCGTCAGGTTTTGTTTGAGCTTGCCTTTCTGATTTGTACGCTTCGTACCATTTTGCAACGTCAGCATCATCGAGTTGACGGTGCGCTTCAATCAAATCCATCCTCAACCCCTCCTCATCTTGACACCCTTCTTCACCCTCTTCGACTTTATCTTTTTGTGGGTCACCTTCAGCTTCGTCGTTGCCGCTTGGCTCATCGACAGATTCTTTTGACTGTGCGAACTTCTGAGTCAATTCAAAGAAAGCCGCCATCTCCTCATAGGACATCTCGCCATCTTCTCTGCTCAAAATCTGATTTTGCCAATCCTGCATCATCTCCATCTGCTTTGACTTCTCTGCGGCTTGCTCTTGAGCCGCATCATCAAAAGCAGACTGAACATCATCACTGATGTCACCTTCAACACTTCCACTTTCAGAATTTTCTGAAATGGACTGACGGACTGCTTCGGCTTGCTCTGCACTCAACTTTGTGTTGAGCTTACGCTCAAGCATTTCACCCGTTGCATTTTGCAACGCCTGAATCACGTCATTTGGGTCCACACCAAGTTCCCGACTCAAACGGCTCAACCGAATTGTTTCTTGGCCTCGTGGATGGGTAAAGACAAACCCTGCATCAAAATGCTCAATGCAATGGGCTCGCATACCGCTCATGTTCAAGTCGCAGGTGTGCCCCAATTGCCGAAACAAAGCTTTGATTTCCTTGTCTGAGGCAGTAATGATGAATGACTTATCTATCATGGCTTAACGGTTTGGTATGCTCTTATGATAAGCCCGCACTTTCATCACGACCAAACCATCCTCATAAGTGCAGTTCCAATCCTCCCACTCACTTGCGCCATAATTGCTCATTGCCTTTTCACAGCACAGAGGAATCATCACTGCGTCAATGAAATCAATCGCGTCTCGACGCTTCCATCCGCAAAGGGCCCTCATCAATCTGTGTGTTTTGCCCTTCAAACTTGTAGAGTCTAAGTCATCAAACTGCTCAACCTTGCCCTCTTTTCTTGAAGAGGACACAAAAAGGCTGAATCGAAAGTCTTTCGGGTCAGGGGTGTGTGTCTTAATCATTTCGTTGCATTGTTGTAGTTGAACTTCTTTCCTGTTCAAAGATGATTTTGACGAAACACAGGATAGAAGTGGTTCGCCTCCTTTTCAATGTACAGGGCCCCATCAGAAAGGGCGGCGGCAAAAATGTTAATGCCGTTGTCAAGGGCATAGTCCATCAAGCGCATTGCTTTTTCGGATGTACGACCAAAACCCATAGCGTCATCAATGCTGTTCAAGCATTCTTTCAGAGTGCTGTAGCCGTTGGAGCAGACCCTGTCTTTTATGTCAGCGTATTGTTTCATCTGTTGTGTGTTGTGGTTCAAAGATACGACAGTTGTCTCAAACAACAAAATATAATTTCATTTCACTGAGGTTCAAAGACTTACGCTCAAGGAGAAAATATTTTTCGAAATAAGCTTGTTTGCTTCGAAAACAATTCTTTACTTAGCCCCGGCTAACGGGCCAAGAGTTCTTTGACGTATCCTATCAGACCTCGCTTCGCAATTGCTACGGCACAAAAGAGCATTGAGAGTCTGATGCGGTTTAGGCTACCGAGAAGCCACCGAGTCACCCCCCCGAATCCCCAAGTACGATGGAAAACAACAACGCACACAACGAGATTCCCGCTGAGTTCATCGCCGCAGTCAACTGCGTGGTGTTCGCCGCGCTTCACCTGAAGGTTCTTGCAAAGCGATTTGCAAAAGACTTCGGCTCAGAGAAGGCTGACGAGCTCCTGAAAGGAGTTGCACAAGGTCAGTTTGATATGCTGATTCCCGAAATCGAGGAAAAAATCAAAGCCTTTTGCAACGAGCAAGAAGCTGAAGAGTTCCTGTCCTTGATGAAAGAGCAGTTGAACTGATGAAGCACAGCACGTTTCGCATTGAGAGGGTCATCCGACAGGAGTCGGATGGCCCAATCATCCGAGTTGGTCAACATCCTCAGACTTTCGCATCACAAGAATCGGCAAAAGAAACCGCAGAAGTGTGGGCCGCGATGACCGAACAGGAAGACCTTCACGATGAGCACTTCGAGATTGTGGAATTCAAGCCGGATGGAACCTCCGTAATTGTTGGAGGTATCTACCGAGTCCAATGGGACAAATGATGAAGCACTCAGAAGTTGAAAAGATGGCTGAGTTCATCTCCGAGAATTGGAAAGGTTGGCCTGATGACAAACACCTCGCTCCTCTCTTCTTAGATATGGCAAAAGAGTTTGATTTTGTCCTGAAAAAAGGAAGAGCCATGCGTATGGCCCGCAGTTTCACCCTGCACATTGTGAATCAAAACAGCCATTTTTACTATCCACTTCACGACATCCGATATGCTTTACTGTATGCATTGAAAGTCGAAGGATGGAAAGTTGATATGAGTAACTGACGAAAAACCCTCACCTTAAACGGTGGGGGTTTTTTACTCACTTTATTACAGGCATATTATTCAGCATTTTGCAGTGTGAAAATCTACTTCCTTCTCTTCTTGCAGTTTTGGGCAATTGCTCTGTTTGGTCAATGCGACTTGGAGCTTCTTGAATTTGACCCCATCGGCGGCACAATCAGCGTAGCGTTCAACAACACAGAAAGTTGTGGTGGGGCGGCAGGGCCGACAGGGATTGCTGAGATACAATTCGGCTTTCAAGCCGTTGATGACAGTTGCAATGCGATGAATCAGGGTTGGGACTTTCCTTGGGGATTAAGCATTCCGGGTGACAACAACCATCCCGGTTGGATTTACTCAGCTACTACAACCACTCAACCATTCAATTGGACCAATCTTGATATATGGGCTGACTACGACGTAGACCCTCCTTATTACACAGGTGATACTATCACTTTTCCCCTTGACGACTTCTATCAATCCGGAGGAACGAGTCTTTTCGCAAACCTTCTGAATGCTTTTGACTTTTGGCTTGAACAAGACCTCAGCATACAGGCAGTTATTTGGCAAATCAGCTATGGCCCAACAATGTACGCGGCAGATGGAGGTTGGGCGGAAGTCGGCAGTAACGGCGATGGTACAGGAGGCGGCGGCGGCTTGTATGAGGACTTGAATTGGCAAGACAATTGGCTTGTGGTCGGACCATGTGGTGAACCGCTTCCTGAAGTCATCATTGACACGGTCTACATCGAGCTTCCTGCTGACACGGTTTACGTCACTGAGCTTGATACAGTATTTGTGTTCGAATACGATACGGCTTACGTCACGGAGTACGACACCACCTACATCACCGAGTACGACACGACCTACATCACCGAGTACGACACCACCTACATCACCGAGTACGACACGACCTACATCACCGAGTACGACACCACCTACATCACCGAGTACGACACCACCTACATCACCGAGTACGACACCACCTACATCACCGAGTACGACACCACCTACATCACCGAGTACGACACCACCTACATCACCCTCGCACCCGACACGGTGACCATCATCGATACTCTTGCTGTGCCAATCAATTGGTACTTCTATGACACAACGTACATCACCTTAATTGACACCCTTTATGTGCCTGTAGACTGTTTGACGGGTGAGCCATGTGGTCAAGGTGTTTTGGAAGGCTGTCCCGTTTACATACCGAATGCAGTCACCCCAAACAACAATGGCATCAATGATGCATGGCGGGTCTACGCTGACCCAAGCTGTTTCACCGATGTGTCCATTCGCATTTTTAATCGCGGTGGTGAGCTTATTCGCGAGTTCGACCATTTAGGCTATCAATGGGATGGCTCAGTAGACCAAGCAATGGCTCCGGATGGGGTCTATGTCTATGTGGTTCGGATGAGATTCACAAACTCTGCACAGTGGTATGAAAAAGCGGGTCATATCACCTTACTTCGGTGAGCAATGACTGTCGAACTCGAAAGGCAAAAAGACAGGGAGCACGAAGAACGTGCCATCAAGACCTTTTGTGCCAAGTATGGTCGCTTTTGGGAGAAGATTGGTGGCAAGTGGCAACCTGATTTCCTGTTGTACAAAGAGGACAAGAAGCTGAACCCGGAAGCCAAGCCTACGGCGATTGTTGAAGTCAAGGGCATTCGAGACACAAAAGGCTCAGAACATCCCTACCCTTCGTTCATTGTGGCTAATCGAAAATTGATGACGGTAGATGCCTACATTAAGGCAAACCCTGCCATCGAACAAGCCTTTGACGACAGGGCCATGTCCTTAATCATCATATGGGCCTTTTCAGACGTGTTGTGTTGGGCGGAGTGGATGAAACTTGAGGGTTCTTTGAAATGGATTGAACGGAAAAAGGAAAGAGAATCCGGCGAGTCCGGTGAAAACGACAAGGAGTTCGTGCTCAGTTACGACAAGCGCATCAACAATTGCTACATCTTCAATCATTGGTTACCAATGCTTTAGACAGATTCGCAAATAGACTGCGAACGTGGTTTTCACCTTGCGGTCATGACAGAGACACACAACGAGAAGAAGAAGGTCAGTGGGAACAATCGCGGTCACATTGTAAGAGCAAGGAAACAAGCCCTTCAAGACATCACTAAGCATCAGTTTGAGACAGCTCCCGATGCGCCGTGGCTGTGCTCAAGGAGTGAATCAGTAGGATACCACTGTTGGACAGCTACACAATTGCTGAAAGACACGAGTATCACTCGGCTGAACAGACAGCTCGGAATTGGTGTCAGTCCAAAAGCGAAAAAAAAGCACCTTTTTTATTGCGGGGAATAAAAAGAGCCCTTATATTTGTCTCATACAACAAACAACACAACGCTATGAGCTTTTACTCCAACTACGGCTCCTTCAACTACGACAACTTCAAGGCCGCTCTTACGCAGTCTTTTAAAGACCTTCGACGCTTGGGCTATTTCGCACGTCAAAACTTTGAGTGCTGTCAAAGTTGTGCGTGGGCTACAGTGCCGGAAGAAAAAGAAGACAAAGTGGTGTTTTACCACCGCCAAGACACCAAAACTCTTGAAAGCGATTTCGTTTACTTGGCGTGGGCCGGAGACGGTAAAGAGATTGTCTCTGTGCTTAAGAAGTATTTTGATGTTGAGTGGAGCGGCTCCGAGCACGATAGGATTATTGTCAAATTTTCTCGCGATAAGCACAAGGCTTGGGATGCCGAGAAACAGCTTGCGGAGATGCGAGAATCCAACAAGAAGCGCCCTGAGCAGTCTGCGCTTCTTGAGGACCAAATCATGCGTATGCAGGACCGACTCGAACGAGCAATCAAAGAAGGTGAGTTTAGCCGCATTGCAGGATGCTTGGACCAAGCACAGTTTTGGACCAAGGTTGGGCACAAAGAGGATGCTGAGTCTTGGATGAAAGAGGCTGATATTTATTTGTGAGAACAAATGACAGGGCCTATATTTGTCTCATACAACAAACAACACGAGACAATGAGCAACAACTGCCCCCTCTGCAACAGCCCCCGCCCCCGTCGCGCCCGTGTCAATGATGGTTACGAAGGCAAGGTGACCTTTTGGGAAGACCAAGTTGAACTTGCCCTGAAAGGTGAGAGCAAGTACGCCTTCGACCACTGCCTCAAAAGGCTGAAATATTTTATGGGGAAGCGAATGGATTACCTCGCAAAGCAACGCGAGGCCGAGTCAGAAACCTGACCTACCTTCCCCGCTGAACTGATTGATAAGCATCAGGTCAGGTATCTTCAGGAAGTCCCCTTGCAACGGCAAGGGGGCTTTTTTTTGTGGAATTGAATAGAATCGATACCTTGCCCACGAATTGTCATAGTAGTGATTGATTCATAGTTATTGGTATTTATTTAACGAGTAACCCTGTGAGAGCAGGGGGGCTTTTTTCTTAGACAGCAAATCGCACAATGCAACGACCCAAAGGATGGAAGTTTCGATGGACAGAAGACCGTGTAAGCACGATTCTTCGCATCTACTCACAGAATCAAAGACCTACAGACCCGAAGCAGTTTCGCGACTTCATTGGCAAGCCCTTAGACGAGAAGATTGAGATGTACAAGTCACTTGTGAAGGAAGGAGTCTTTCCTTGATTTGTGCCAATCAAGATTCTCCCTACATTACTCTCGCAATCACCCTTGGACAGGTGAGATGTAGTTTTGGTCGAACCCCTGTTGCTGTTGCGATGGGGGTTCTTACTTTGCACAGAACATACAGGCATATAAGAGTGCCAATCAAAAAAAACGATGATTACTTGCGCCCTGCCGACATACAACAATTCTCGAACCCTTTGGCTTCAGTTTGAAAGCTTATGCCGACAAGAGTGCTCAGTGCCTTGGGAGCTCATTGTGATGGAGGAAACGAGTCAGTATTACAGTGGAGAAGAGTATGTCAGAGCATATGAAGGCCGATTGAAACAAGCCGGATGTGTGAAGATTACATACATCCCATGTTCTCGAATACCTCTCGGACAGAAGTGGAAGGAAATCGCTGAACGTGCTCAGTTTCCTATTTACCACTTGGTAGCGGGGGATAATTACAGCCCGCCAAATCGCCTTCAAATCAGTGCTGATGAATTCAGTGAAAACGATGCGCTGATTTGGTGTGATTGGAATACAACACCCTTTTTGAATGTTCTAAATGGGAAAACGGCGTATTGGAAGCGAGCGGACAAGAGTCAGACAGGTCTTTTTATGGCTACTCTGACGAAGTACGTTCGTCAACTACAACCGCCATATCCTCCAAGCTCTATTGATGGATGGATGCGAGATTCAATTCCTGAATTGAATGAAGGAAAAAGGGCGTACATAGACCTTGAGCCTCACGGACTGCATACAGATGGGATGAATCAAATAAGCCATCATCGAAGAGGGATGTATAGCGAGGGAAGGTATCAGCGCAATTTCAAAGCTTGGAATGGCTCTTTAAAAGACTTACTGCCCGCTGACATCATTGACCAAATGCAAGAAAAATGGTCAATTACAATCAATTGAAATCAGCACTCATTGATTGTGTTACAGACATATCATATCCGCAATCAGATGATTACTATGAAAAATCAAGTGCTGATGGATATGCCTTCTTAGGCGCGGCAAAAGAAC
>Ga0181553_10001946_pt1 | contig 18400 bp, 16 predicted proteins | sample 011ome_17_FD_133753 | JGI IMG/M metagenome (GOLD analysis project Ga0181553, IMG submission 133753) | Coastal salt marsh microbial communities from the Groves Creek Marsh, Skidaway Island, Georgia - 011502XT metaG (megahit assembly) | ecosystem: Environmental > Aquatic > Marine > Intertidal...
ATATGCCTGGCAATGTCCTACTCTTCCGTGTCTTAAGACAAAGTACCATTGGCGCTGAAAGGCTTGACTGCCGAGTTCGGAATGGGATCGGGTATTACACTTTCGCAATAATCACCAGGCAAAAACTTCTACTTCCTTTGACCTTCTTTGTAAAGGTCAAAAAAAGTTAATTAAATTAATATAAAATAGTTACTTGATTGATTTATTTGAAATAATTGTAATATATTTAATTTACTGAAGAATAAATAAAACAATGGCTAATAAAAAATTAAGATTTTTTTTTATTGTTGATTTTTTTAGATTGAAATAAATCTAGGCTGATGACAAAAATGACTCCAATCAATAAGCCTGTTATAATCGAGATAATTAAATTTAACTTAAAGTTACTATTTTTTTCTATTAATTTTTTATTTAATAATACCAAATTATGATCTACTAAATTTATGTTAGATTTTTTTATTAAATTAATTTCATTAATTGCTGAATAGATTTTTTTATATTTCCTATTTTGAATTGAATTTATTTTTTCATCAATTGCTAAATATCCTCTTAAATAAAAAGATTCTTTATCTAAAGTGTTATCAACAGCATTATCTTTAATGTTTAATTGTCTCGCAATATAGCTTTGCTCTAATAAATATTGTATTTCATTCTCATCTTTTAGGATTAAATTATTTTTATAATTATGTAAATAAACACTCAACTCATTCATAAGTTTATTCCTTAAATTTAATATAGCAAGTTCAATTGTTTCATCTAAAATATTGAGAATTTCTATATCATCATACCATTTAACTTTAACCAAGATATGAAATTCATTTTTTGTAAAATCAATAATATCTTTATTTGGACTATTAACCAATTGACCATATGTCTGGTGAGCAAATACAGATTCATCAGTTCTATCTTTAGTATTTATATTTTTTTTTATAACAGAAGATAATTCTTCATAATCTTTTATTTCTTCTAAAAATTTATTTAAAAATGATTTATGAAAATTTAAATTTTTATTATTTATATTATTGAAATTATTATTTAATGATAAAATTTTTATAAAATCAGTGTTTTCAAATTGATTAAAATCTAATTTATATGAATAGGAATAGATATTAAGTTCTTTTTTTTTATATATCTCGTATCCTATAGCTATTAAAATTGAAACAATTGTTATAAAAAGAACAATTATTTTTTTCACCCAAATAATCTTAAGAGACTCGGTTAAATCTATTTCTTCATTTAATAAATGAGATTTTTTATTCACAAGTTAAGTTATATATATTATTATATTTTTTATTAATAATTAAGTTTTTTTACCATAAATAGATTGAAGATAAAAACCTATTGGTAAACTATAAATTATCATTAACCAATTATTGAAAAAATTGCCATTTGGTGAAATTGGCCAAATAGTTATAAAAATACATGCAAGCAGGCAAATTTGATAATCTGTTAGAGGTCTTTTTTTTTTAAAAATTATACATCTAAGTTGTTCTAAAGAAATATATAATACACTTACGAATAAACTAAACAAAAATAAAAATCCTACCAAACCTGTTTCGGCAAGCAATTGCACATAAAAATTATGAGGATGTGTATCACAAGGCTTAATACCAACTTGATATTTTTTATTTGAGCACATCACTCTAAACATCTTAGGACCGTGACCAAGTACAGGTTGATCTTTAAACATTTCGAAAGCGGTTCTAATTAAACTATCATGAGCTGGTGTAAAAATAACAAATTGTTTTGGTTCCACTGTTGATTTTTGCTCGATCGACTCTAAGCCTAGTTTATTTAAATTCATTTCTATATTTTTTAAACCCATTTCATTGACTGTTTTATTTAACATCCTATTGCTTAATTTTGAAAAATTAAAACTTAAAATTAAGATTAAAAATATTGCTGTACAGAATGTAATTACTCTAAATTTTTTATAATCTTTAATTAGAATTATAATAAATAAAGTTGAAATATTTAAAAAAACGAAAGAAGTTCGTTCCCCAGTCATAAAAATTAAAACATCAACTAAAATAAATAAAAGTCCAATAAAATAATTTTCAATTTGATTTTTTTTTTTAACTAAAAATAATGCAAATAAAAGTGGAAATAATCTTGATAAAAATGAGCCCATAATTAATTCATCTTTAAAAAATGATGAAATGCGATAATGGTGACCTTTGGGCCATCCAAATATATTTTCGTCAGTAAAGAATTGAATATAACCATCAATTACTAAAACTAAAAAACATGAAACTAACGAATAGTAAAAATAAGTTAAAATAGTTTTATCTTTATCAATTAAATACCAGATAAAGCAACTAAACAGCCCAATTCTAAAATAAAATAAAGAACTTTCAAAACTTATCATCATCTCTTCTGCAACAAATAAACTGAGTAAAGTACAATAAGCACAAAAAATAAAAAAAATAATTAATATTTTATTATTCAAAAAATAATAAAATTTATTTTTAAAAATATAATATAAAAAAAATAAAGCTGAAATGCTTACAATTAAATCTGGAAAAAAAGGTCCCCAAATTAAAAGAGGAATAATTGAGGCAAATATTAGATTTAACAAAGTTGAATTTGAAAATTTTAAATTTTTCATAGAAGATTTTTTAAATTCACACTATTTTAAATCAATCTGAATTATTTTGCTTTCTTGATTAAAAATTTTTTTAGGCAAGCTTTTTTTATCTTTTAAATTTAATTTTTCTCTATAAATATGATCCACAATATTTGAGTTTGAGTGATAAAAGTTAACTAATTTTGAAAGTAAGATTTTAACATCTTCTACTTTATTTTCCTCCAATAATTCAGATAGATTATCAAGCTCATTTTTAAGTTTATCAATAGTAATATAGGGATCTTGCGCTTTATAGATTTTTTCATGATATGTTTTTTGAGGATTTTCTCCTAATAATAATTCCTCATATAATTTTTCACCAGCTCTCAACCCTGTTATCTTTATTTGAATATCTCCGTCTAAATTGTGCTCATCCTTTATAGTTAAACCTGAAAGTTTAACCATTTTAATAATTAAGTCTTTAATCTTTACACTTTCACCCATATCCAAAACAAATACTTCACATTTATTTCCCATAGCTCCAGCCTGAATTACCAATTGGGCAGCTTCTGTTACAGTCATAAAATATCTTGTAACATCAGGGTGAGTTAAAGTAATGGGGCCTCCTTTTTTGATTTGTTGTTTAAATTTTGGAATAACAGATCCAGAGGATTCTAACACATTTCCAAATCTTACAATTGAAAATTTAGACTGATGACTCTTGCTAAAATATAAAGATTGAACACAAATTTCTGCGAGTCTTTTGCTTGCACCCATAATATTTGTTGGTCTTACCGCTTTATCACTTGAGATTAGAACAAAACTTGGCACGTTATATTTCAAGGCACATTGCGTAATAGTATAAGTACCTAACACATTATTTTTAATACTCTCACAAACGTTTTCTTCAACTAATGGCACATGCTTGTAAGCTGCAGTGTGAAAAATACTTTCTACTTCAAAAGTTTGTAATATTTCATCAATTTTCTTGGAATCTTGAATATTAGTGAGTAAAGGGATAATTTGTAAATCATGAGTTGTGTTTTTTAACTCTTCATAAATTTTATAAAGAGCAAACTCATTAAGCTCAACAAGAAGTACTCTTTTAGGTTTTAATTTTATAACCTGGCGAGATATCTCTGCTCCAATTGAACCGCCTGCACCAGTGATCATTACAACTTTTGAGTTAACATTTTTAGATAATAACTCTATATTTGGCTGAACCTGCTCTCTACTCAAGAGATCTTCAATAGTAAAGTCTTTAATGTCTGATACTGTTATTCTTCCTTCAACAATATCCTGAATACTCGGTAATGTTTTTACAATTATTTTATGTTTATTTAAGCTATCTATAATCTTGTTCTTTCTTTTACGAGTAATTTTTGTAAGTGCCAACAAAACCATATCAATATTTTTTTTAATAATTAATTTAGATATATTGGATGGACTGTAAACTGTTTGACCTAATATTTTTTGTTTTTGAAATTGAGGATTATCATCCAAAAAACCAACTACTTGCATTTCTGGGTTATTTTCAAAACTAGATAATAACTGTCTACCAGCGCTGCCCGCTCCATATATCAAAACTTTCTTTTTGATTTTAATATTTGTGAAACTATAAGAAAAAATAAGATTAATAAGAATTCTAGAGCTTGCAATCCCCAAAAATAATAAAAGAGGCTGAAGGATACCAATTGATCTTGGTATACCAGGAATTCCATAGATCCCAATGATTGAAAAATATAATAATGAATAAGCAAATGTAGCAATAAATACAGTAAAAACTATTGATGAGCCTGCAAATCGAAATAACGTTTTATATAAACCTGATATTAAAAAAATTGGTATTGCTAAAAATACCGAAATAAATACCGCTAATGATGTTATGTCATTAATCTTAATAAATTCTTCAAGTCTTAGATAAAATGCTAGCCAAGTACATAAAATACATAGGCCTACATCAATAATAATAGCTAAAGACCTCTTAGCATAACGAGGTAGATTAATTATATTTGTACTTGCCTCTTTTAACTTGGACATAATATTATTTTTTTTATTAGCTAAATAACTTTAAGATATTAATATCAAAAAAAATAGCAATAAAGCTATCTGATAAATTTTGATTAAAATGTTAATATCTATATATCTTTTAAAAAACAGGCTTTTTTAATAAATATAAACACTTTGTTAATATAATTTTTAAAATATATGGGTTATTTCTATTCTCAATGATATTTTTTAAAAGTTTCAAACCAGTAAAAAATAACTTTAACAATATTTAAATTAATATTAGCTAATTTGTTAATTTTTAAAAATTTCATTATCCGCAATATTATGAAATATTTTAGAACCAATTCCAGTTTTTACATTTTTTCCAATATTTATTCCTGGATGAACAGAAGTGCCTGTACCTAAATGAGTGAATTTTCCAACACTAACATTTCCAGATAAAGAACAATTTGGAGAAATATGAGCATAATTTTCAATTAAACAATCGTGATCAATTGAAGACGAAGTGTTTACTATAACCCCTTGCTTGACCACAGTGCCAGGATTAATTACAGCATTTGCCATAATACATGATCCTGAGTCTATAGAGCTCAGTTTACTAATAGAAGCTTTTGGATGAACAAGGCTAACAATGATTTTTTTTTCTTTTTTTAACCATATTGTTTGGTCATATCTTATTTTATTGTTACCAATTGCAACAAAAAATTCATCATAGTCATTTAGTTTATTTCTTAATTGATCTAAATTACCAATTATTTCAAATGGATATTTCTTAATTTTATATGCCTGTTCATCAAAAAAATGAATTATATCATATTGATTTAATAGAGCAATTTCTCCCACTACTTTGCCATGACCACCGGCACCTATAATTGCTAATTTTTTATTCATTGATTAATTATCAGTTTTACATGACTACCATAAGTAATATAATATTATTAAAAGATGTTTCAACAATTCAATCTAAGCAATAATTTTGATAACAGAGTAGCTAAGTCAATTATCGAAAAATGGAATGTTGATGATAATAAAGTTTTTCATTTAATTAATGATGTAAAGGAAGATAATATTAGAGATTTTTATGAAAAAATTGGAAATATTATTGGAAAATTTCACATGTTAGCCGAAGACGTTAGTCTTGGAGATAGATCCAGCCAAAAAGCTAATAAAATTTGGATGGATGTGAGATATGACTCAAAAATCGATAATGCCTATAGACATAGTTCAAACCCACAACCATTACATACAGATGGAAGTTATAATCCAAATTTTCCTAATGCGACTATAATGTGTTGTATTTCCAATTCTGCTTTAGGAGGAGAAACAATATTTTTAGAATTAGAAAAACTTATTCAAATACTAAAGCAAGATGATCCTAAGTTGCTAGAATTCCTTTTTACTGAGAAAGTTTTGCATGAAAGATCTGGATACACAAACAAAAAGGAAATTTTATTTTATAAAAAAAAAAAATTGAAAATTAATTTTAATTATTACTGTATATCTAAAAAAAATTCCGAAAAATCTCTAATTAATGTTAAAAAATTTTTTGATTTTATTAATACATCTGAGAAAATAAAAAATAATATAACTTCCATAAAACTAAATGAAGGAGAGGCAATATTTTGGAAAGATTCGGAAGTTTTGCATGGTAGAAATAATTTTTTGCCAAAAAAGGACTCTGATAGATTTTTATGGAAAGCTGCTATTCAGATAAAAGAATAGATGAAACTAATAAATCAAATAGTGTTGGGTACGATGAAATTAAGAAAATATTTCAATAATATTGAGGATTTGTCTGCATTTTTAAACTACGCACACTTAAAAGGATTTAGACAACTACATGTTTCAAATGAATATAGTTCTTATGATTTAATTGTTAAAAGTTTAAAAATAATTAAAAAAAAAAAATTTACATTTATTTTAAAACTTGCTGAACCAGAAACAGACAAATTACATTTTAGTTTAAAAAGATTTAAACAAAAAATTGATAAATATCGTCATGACTTAGGGGAAAAGAATATTTTTATAGTTCAGCTGGTAAATAGACACAAATGCAATAATTCAAGAAAATATTTATCAAATGAACTAAAAATTTTTGATGAAATACAAAATATTATTAATAGATTAAAAAAAGATAACCATATTCAAAGTTTTTATTATTTTCCATATCATATAAACTCAAATGAAATTAAGAGGTATAAATTTATAGATGGTATTGCTTGTTATCGTAATATTTATGAAAAAAAAAATGATAATTATGCATTAGAAAATAATTATAAAATTATTGCAATGAGAACCTTTGGAGGAATTAATAAAATTGTAAATAAAAAGAATTTGAAAAAATTGATTATGTTTAATGCATGTAATAAATTAGTAAAAAAAATTATTGTAGGTGTTAATAACAAGAGGCAATTAGATCAATTATTAAAAGTATGTTAAAAAAAAATTTTGATTATACCTTTGTCTTATTGCTTATTCCGATTTGGTTACCATTAATTCTAATTATAGCGATTACATCTTTAATTTTTAATGGTAGACCAATTTTTTTTACGCAACTTAGAGGTGGGTATAAAAATAAAAAAATTAAAATCATAAAGTTCAGAACAATTAATTCGAACAATGATATAAATTATTATAGCAACCTTCTAAGATTTTTTAAATTTGATGAATTACCACAATTCATAAACATTTTAAAAGGTGATTTGAGTTTAGTAGGACCAAGACCATTACATTATGAATATAAAAGTTTATACAAAAAAAAATATTTAAAAAGATTTAATGTGATGCCTGGAATAACAGGATGGTCTCAAATTCACGATAACTATAAAATGACTTGGTCAAAAAAATTTGACCTTGATTTATGGTATGTTGACAATCATAATTTTTTTTTAGATTTAAAAATTATATTTCTTACAATAAAAAATTTAGTTTTTTCTATATTAAATAAAAATAAAAAAACTAACCTTATTAAAAAATTCAATGGATCAAACTAAAGCTATTCAAGTAAAAATATGATAATTTCAAATTTAATTTTTAGCAAGCAGAATGATCTTAAATTAACATTTTTATTGTTTTCTTTATAATTAATATTTCCCTCTTAATCTTTAAAAATGATTTGTGAGGATTAATTGGGAACGTAATGCTTACTTTACCAAGTGATTTTGCATTTGGCATAGTTTTCTTTGAGAAGAGATTTGATTTTTTAAATACTTTTTCTCTATAAATTTCAGGGCATGGCCCTATTCCACAATCAATATTATTTTTATTAAGTAATTCAATTAACTCAATTTGATTATTTTTATTTAAATATAAATTAAGTCGATAAAATGCATGCAAACATTTATTACATTTTTTTTTATTTTCTTTTAATGGGCAAGATTGACACTTAAAATTTGGCTTTTTAAAAACTTTATATTTTTCATAATAATCTTTAAGTTCACTAAGATATAATTTGGCAATTAAATTTCTTTTTACTATTTGTTTATCTAATAATTTTAACTGCTCTCTTCCAATTACAGCTTGTATTTCAGTCATTCGGTGGTTTGAACCTAAATCATTGTGTAACCATTTAAATCCCGTCTTGTGTTTTTTATAAAATACACTTTTATAATTTTTACCATGGTCTTTTAGAGACCAGATTTTTTGCCATAATTTTTTATTATTTGTCGAAATCATTCCACCCTCACCTCCGGTAGATATAATTTTGTCCTGACAAAAAGACCAAGTAGAGACATCTCCAAATGAACCTACTTTTTTATTTTTATAAACAGCACCATGAGCTTGTGAACAATCTTCAATTAAATTAATTTTATTTTTTTTAACAAATTTTAAAATTGGATCCATATCACACGACAACCCATTCAAATGAACAATAATTATCGCTTTTACATTTTTTTCGAAAGCTTTCCTTATTCCTTCAATGCTTAAATTTCCATTATTATCAACATCAGCAAAAATAGGTCTCAATCCTAAATTCAAAACACAGCTAGCAGAAATTATAAATGATCTTGGTGTTACTATTATCTTGTCATTTTTTTTTAAATCTAAAGATTTTAATCCAATTTCTAAAGCCACACTTCCATTTGAAACTGAAACAGAGTAATTTGTTTTATGATAATTCGAAAATTCTTTCTCAAATTTTTTACACTCATTTCCAGTCCAATAATTGGTTTTGTTTTTTTTTAAAACTTTTGAAACTAATTTAATTTGTTTTTGAGTATACATATACTAGTTTGTTATTTATAAAAATCACTTGTTACTTTGTATGTTAATTCAGATTTATTATCTTTTGTAAATAATAAAACTTTTTCTAATTGTTGTGCATGGATTTCGAGATCAAAAAATTTTCTTGCCAATTTTTTTGCAGCTATACCGGATGATTTTAACCAAGCTTTATCAGAAATAGCTAAATCTAATTCTTTTGCTACTAATTCAATTTTTTTTCCATGCATTGATAAACCACATTTATAAGTTTCTACTAAATCTTCCATCCAGCCTCCATGATTTAAAAAAATTGGTTTTTCAGCAGCCAATCCATCAAAAAATTTATTAGCTGAGTTTGACCAGTTTTCTTTTATATCTATTACAAAATTAGCAGTGATCGTTGCTGCAGAAAAGCATGCTGCCATATCTTTTTTTGGTAATTGTTTTTCAAAAAATAAATTTATTTCATAAACACCATTTTTTTTTGCATCTTCAATTAGTTTTTTTTTTTCAGAACCTTCTCCAATTAATAAAATTCTAATATCTGAATTTAGGTTTTTTAACGCTTTTGCTAGAATAACAGCATAATAGAGGTCATTTACTCTACCAAAGGCTCCCGCATAAACTAATAAAGGTTTGTTTTTAAGCCAGGGACGATTGTATCTAAAATCAATTGATAATTTTTCATCGAATTTGAATCTATCTAAATTTGAACTATTAGGAATAACAGCAACTTTTTTTGGATCTATCTTTTTTTTGACTATTCCTTTTTTCATTTCTGGAGAAAGTGCTACAATAGAATCGGCATTTTTATATGTCCAAATTTCTAATAGCTTAGCTAAATAAATTATAATAGGATTTTTTAAGATTTTCATAGCAATTGGCACATCTGGCCATAAATCTCTTACCTCAAAAACCATGGGTAATTTTTTTTCCCTTGAAACAAAAACAGCTGGTATTGCTATAGTAAGAGGGGTGCTACTAGCAAAAATTATATCTCCCTCAACTCTTCTAGCTTTTAAAAAGGACTTCCATACAAATGTAAAAAAAACTTTTAATCTTTTTAAATAGTTCATATCATTTGAATACCTTAGAGGTAACCAGTTTACTCTAATCCCATTATAATTTGTTTTAAACCAATCATTGTTTTTGCAAGGCTCGCGGTAACTAGTTATCATTTCTACTTCATGACCCATTTTTATAAGCCTTTTACAAAACTCGTAAGCCCTCGAACTTCCAGGCATTTCAGGTGTATTAAAATATTGCATTAGATATATAATTTTCATTTATTTTAAAGAGTGATACATGCCAGTTAAAAAAGTTAGTATTAACAAAAAACTAATTGTAAGAATTAAATAAAAATATGATGATGTTTTGTTAAATAATAAACTTATCACAAGAATTAAAGGTAGAGTTATCATCATCATTAATCTTTCATATTCCCAATTTAAGCCTAATAGTAATATCGAAAATGAGATAAAAATAAATACATATAAACATAAAATCATATAATTATTTTCATAAGATTTAAATTTAATTGTGAAAATTAATACAAAAATAAAACCAATTACTAAAAAAGGATATCTAAAGTCACCTTCAATAATTTTTGACTCTTTGATTTCAAATATTGGATTTAATAAAAATAAATAAAATGTAAAAATAGAAATAAAAGTACTAAAAATAAAAAATAAGATACTATTATGTTTGTTTACTTTTATAGAATTAGAAATAAATTTAAATATAAAAACATTGACATAAGCAAATAAAAATAAAATTCCAGATTTATGAGCAAAAATCGAAATCAAAATGAAAAAAAAAGATTTTTCAAATTTTGCTTTTAATAAATATGAAAAACTTATAAAAACTAAAGACATAACAATTCCCTGCCTCATGGCATTTGAAGTAGACATTATAATAGGCCAAGTATGAATTCCTAAAATATATATTAATAAGAAGAAAAAAGCCGAATTTAAATTTTTATATTTGAAAATTTCTTTTAATAAAATTCCATAGCTAAATGAAAGGATAAAACTTACTACCAATATACCAAGATGAACATTATAAATTGAAAATGTACTGATTATCCATCCCAATCGATCATACCATGCTCCATAATCATATAAATTTTGCTTAAAATAAACTGCATAGTAGTCATTTCCAAATCCATAAAATTTTGACTGAACTAGTAGTGAAAATATTAATGAAATAATTATAACTGTTAAATAATCAATCTTAATGTTCATTTAAAAACTTTTAATATTAATTGATATTTAAATCTTAATATAGACAAATTATTTTTTTAAAAAAATATATAATGATTTAATTACTCCAATTATAAAAAAACTGAGCTTAGCATAAAAAGGTGCAATTCTATAAGATAATTTAAACTTATTGATAATATTAGAGCTTGATTTAAAACTAAAAAAAGTAAAATTAAATTTTTTTAGGTTAATTTTTTTATTATTTTTTTGATTATTTTCTTTCAAATACACAATACTTGTAGGACATAAAATAGATAAATAACCAAATTTTTTAATACGCATTGAAAATTCGTCATCTGCTCCATAATGAGGAAAGTTTTTTGAGTCGTAGTTTTTTACTTTTTTAAATATTTCCACTGGATGAAGAAGACACCTGCCAGTTAATAAATCAACTTTGATAGGCTGCTTATGTTTTAAACTTTTTAAATTTAAACCTGAGAATTGATGAGATGTTATATTTAAAATCCAACTTTTTACCAAGGTTCCAGATTTAATTATTGTTTTTTTATTTTTAAAAGAAACCGTTAGAGCACCTGCGATAACTTTTCTATTGTAGTTTAATGAACTTTTTATTAGGTTTGATATTGTATTTGTTTCTAATTCAACATCGTTATTTACCAATAAAATCCAATCATTTTTTTTTGATAATTTTAAAACTTGTTTGATGCCATAGTTTACAGCACCTCCCCAAAACATATTTCCATTACCTTCAAATATTTTTACTTCAGGAAATTTTATATTAATAATATTTTTAGTATTATCTGTGGAACCATCATCTATTAAAAATATTTTTAATTTCGATACACAATCTTGTTTTTTAAGAGAATTTATGCATTCGACTGTGTATTTGACTCTATTATGAACTGGAATAATTACATAAATCATTAGAAATTGTTATTTAAAATTTCTTTGTAGGTTTCTAAATATTTTTTAGCAACCAAGTTGTTGCTAAAATTATCTAAAACATGTTTTCTTGCATTGTAGCCCAATTGTTTAATTTCAGAGTTTTCTAAAACCCAAACAATTCCCTTGGACAAATCTTCAACATCGAATTGTTTTGCCAAATAACCTGTAACTTTATGAATAACAATATCTTTTAATCCAGATGTATTAAAAGCAATTACTGGGGTTTCACATGCACTCGCCTCAGACGCGATTTGACCAAAAGCCTCTAATCTGGAAGGAACAACTACTGCATCCACGGCATTATAAAGTTCCTTTAAATCAACATTCTTCAGAAATCCAATATTATAAAAAGGTATATCTAATTGAATACTTCTAGAAATTTTTTTTTGACCAAAAATAACTAACTCTAAATTAATTAATTTTTCTTTTTTTATTTTTTGTAAAGCTTCTAAAAGCAAATCAAAACCCTTATGTGGTTCCTGAATTGCGTTTGAAGATCCAAATGCCAAAATATAACTTTTCTGAGAAAAATTTAATGATCGTCTTGCTAAATATTTAATTGTGGGTTTCCAAAAATTAGTATCTATTGTATTTGGTATTGTTTTACATGGCCAACCTCTCATTAATTTACTTTCGTTGACACATCTTTTCAACCATATACTTGGTGCTATAATCTTTATAGGCTTTTTCCAATATTTCACTTTTCGTACCCAGGTCCACCTGTTAATATCAAAACCATTTTCATTTTTTAGTCGGTTGTGATAATCATAGCCTTCTTTCCATCGGTTATCCCATGAAACATGTTCAGCACCACAAAATCCCCACATGTCATGAAGCGTCCATACTAATGGTTTTTTAATTTTTGAGATATCAGACACAGACAACATCTCATGTTGAACCCAATGCAAATTAACAATATCTGCATCGCTGCTATTTATTTTTTTTACCCATGAAGAAGGCAAAAAAGATGGGGAATGTAAAATAGGGTTTTTAGTTTTTACAAACATCATCAAAGTTTTTTTTAAATTTCTTCTTAAAAGTGATAAAAATTTACTTTTGATATTATTAGGTGATTTAACCGAACTATCTTTATTATTTGATGTATTAACCCACATTTCAGAATTTAATCCAATTTTAGTTAAAGATTTGTGTAATCGATAAACTGCACGTCCAGCACCACCAGTGTCGGATGTGTTAATGTGAATTACTTTCATAAAATTTCTTTGACATACTGTGAAGGAAGTTTTTTGATAATATTTTTTCTAATATAAATAGATGTAAAAAAGGTACGTGAACCCAAAATATAACCATTTCTGTTTAAAAATTTTTTTATTTTACTGCTATTAATATTTTCAGAAGTTTTACCTAATTCTTCAATTGCTAAACACCAAGGCAAAATTTTTTTTCTTAATAATGGTCTTATTATAATATTTTCTAAACCCTCAATATCAATATTTAAAAAATGAACCTCTCTATTGTTAATTATATTTATTAATTTTTTAATATCTATTTGATCAACTTTAATTACTTTTGAAGGTACTCTGCTATATAATTTTTTTTGAATTTTAACTCTTTTTTTTGAGAAGGTATTTAGTTCATTATTATTTTTATAGAAATAAAAAAAATTTTTTTTTCTATTGCTATCACTTACAATTGCTGAATTTATAAATAAATCTGAAGATCTAAATAATGAATATTTTAATTTTAATCTAGGATTTGGATCAATACAAATTCCACTCCATCCTCTCAGATAAAGACCATATGTGTTTGACGCATAAATAGGCTGATTAGATCCTATATCAATATAAAATCCATTATTAATTCCCCCAAGCCATTTACTCAAAACACTATCTTCACCATCAGCTGAAAAAAATATACTTAATCCAAATTTTCTAAGTAAAGATCTAGCAATAAAAATAATTTTTTTAAAAATATAACTAATAACCATTTTTATTACACATAAGTTCCTTTACCCGAATAATTAAAATATCTTTTAAAAATTTTTTTAGCATCATTTAAACTATAAAGTTTATTTTTTACATTTGTCCATTCCTCAACATCTTTAAAATCTACCATTTTAGAAATTTTTAAAGGAATAGTTTTTGCACCCAAAATGAATGCTACTCTAGCTCTATGATTTCCATCTTCAGATAATGAGCACCTATATAAATTTTTATATCTAAATAAAGATATGGGAATACATTCAGTTTGTTTAAATCCATGAATTGCAATGGATTTATATAATTTAAAAAATTGTTCTCCATGGGACTCCCATATTTTATCATTATAAACTATTTTATTAATATTTTTTAAATTTAAATTTTTATTATAATAAGTTTTTAATTTTTTTCTTTTTGCAATTAATTTTTTTAAATACAACTTACGTGACTCATTAATCAATTTATTTTCCCAAGGTAACACTAAAGCCCATTCAGGGTATAAAGATAATTTTTTAGATTCATTCATGCCAATTGCTTCGGCTGCTGTTCTTGGAGTTTTTATAATAGACTTTATTTTTTTTATAAATGTTTCAACAAATATTCTCTCATCTTTTTGATAGGACGCATATTTTAATGCAATAAAATATGGGTCTTCAATAGAACCTAATCTTTTTCCAGAGGTCGTAATTAAATTTTTTAATTTATAATTTATAATTATATTTGTTTCCAATAAATTTAAATTAGAAAAACTAAAATCTTTATTAAAGTAAATAATTTTTCTTTTAACAATATCAAGTTCAAATTTAATTAAAGCTTTTCTTATTTGAGTTATAAATATTTTTTTTAACATAATTACAAAAATTTAATATTTTGTATTAACAATTTTAATAACATATAATTAATATTAATCTAATAGTTTGAGAATATTAAAATTAAACTAATATTTTTTAAGGTTTAATCAAATAACAGATTATCTTTTAATCGAGTCAATTAAAGAATATGAGCTTTTATTTTTTATAATTATATCTAAATTTTTGCTTATTATTGAAATATAAGCATACCATTTAAAAACTGATGCTTCTCGTTTTAATTTGATATACATCGAGGTTGGTTTTCTATCATTGAATTTATTTTTTAATATTTTTATATCTTTTCTAGATTTTGAAAAATGGATATAATCAGTATAAGTTTCATTAGTAATTTGATCAGTTTTAAATGAATGAATATTATTATTATCAACTCCTAGTAATCGAATGTTTTTTGATCCACATATTATTCCAATATAAGTTGAAGTTACAGAAACATTAATTTTTGGAGGTGGCATTTTTAAAATAGCTAACAATTCTAGATAATAAGAAGACTCAAAATCAAATGATAATGATGGAATTGTAATGATTCTAACTTTGTCATTTTGGACTCTTGATTGAAAAATTTTTTTTATTTTTTTTGGAATAAAAACAACAATATTCCAATCAACTTTATTTAACTGATTAAAAGTATCTTGAACTGATTTTTTTATACTAGGACTCAATCTACTATAATCACTAATAAACATAGAATCTATACAGCATAAAAAATTTGGTTTAAGAAATCTTAAATTTTTTTTTGAAAAAAAAGTATTTACAACAAAAAGATTAGAATTTTTTTTAATTTTAGATAAATCTTTTTTAAGACTAGGACCATTACCTAATATAGTTAAATTATTTATTTTATTTATTTTAATTATTTTTTTTGAAGAATATTTGAATTTTAAAAATAATGGTAAACATACAACTAATTCGTATATTAAAAAAAAAAATTCAGAAAATAATAAAATCAATTCTTTTTTTTTTGAATGAGTAAATTGGTAATTAGAAGTCATTATTAATATTTTATTTATAAATTTTAAGTATCATTAAAAATAACATTTAAAAATAACATTTAAAAATAATTTTTAAATCTTTATTATTGATAGAATAAGTTTATCAGTATGTTTATATAAATAAAGATTTTTAATAAAAAAATGTTTAAAATAAGTTTACAAAAAAAATTTTAAAAAATTATTTTTTGTATATTTATATTTGCTAATTTGATTTATTAAATACTTATGATGTTTAAAATTACAGAAAAAGAAGGAATTGATTATTCAAAGATCTCTGGAGATTCAAATAAAATTCATATAGATGACTTAACTGGCTACAATTCAATGTTTGGTGAAAAAATTTGTCATGGAACACTTGCTTTATCAAAAATTTTAAAAAAAAGAGAACTTAAAAAAATAATTTTAAGTGAAAAAAAATTTAATATATCTGCTGATTTTGTTGACTTTATTAAATACAATAAAAATGCCTATATTAAAAAAAAGAATAATAAATTTTATGTAATTCAAGACAAAAAAAAAAGAATCTATATTTCTGTTAGCAGCAAAAATAACTTTTATTTTTTAAAAATAGATAAAAAAAAAAACTATTATTTTAAAAAAAAATTGACTTTTTTAAAAAATAGATACGATTTAATTTATTCCCTTCTTTCATATATATCTAATTATGTGGGAAATAAATATCCAGGCAAAAATTCTTTGATACGCTCAATAAATATAAATTTTAATAAAGATTTTTATAAAAATGATGAACAATTAGTCATAAATTCTTACAAAATTAATAAAGGACTTCCTTTAATTAAGAATATTCTTTTATTTAAAAATTTTAAAATTGAATTTGAAACTTTAGAGAGACCTTTTGTTAAAAAAAATAAATTTATTATAAAAAAAGATTTAAAACAAAAAATTAAAATTTTTAAAGAAAATATTTTAATTATTGGTGGTAGTAGTGGTATTGGAAATGATATTTTTAATTTATTTAAAATTAATAAAAAAATTTTAAAAATAGTAACTTTTAATCAAAATAAAATTAAATCAAAATTAAAGGATAGCATATTTTATAAAATAGATGTTTTAAAAGATTTAAAAAAATTAAATTATCTTATTAATAAATATGGACCAATTAAAATATTTTATTTTCCTACTACAAAAATTTATTTCGAAAAAAAGATTAATAATAAAACAATGATTCAATACAAAAAAATATTTCTCACAATTCCACTAAAAATTATAAAAGACAACAAAACTAAAATTATTAGTATATTTTATCCCTCTACAAAATTTATCGATGAAGATAAAGATTCAGATTATTCAAAAGTCAAGCTCTTAGCTGAGAATTTATTAAAAAAGTCATGCAAGAAGTATAATATTAATTATAAATCTTTAAGATTTCCAGCAATAAACTCAAAACAATCAATTTCACTTTTAAATCCAACTCCAGACAATTTTTTTCAATATTTAAATAAATATCCAAAAATATTTGATAAAATATTTTAAACCTATAAATTGATTTTAACAGATTTATTAAATGATAAAAAAAATTAAGCTCATCAACGATGCAGTAAATAAATTTTTAGATTTTCCTGGAACATTTAAAGATACTAAACTTAAAAAAGTCTTTTTTTTAAGAAATGAACAAGTAGAAACTTTATGTGAAAAAATTAATAACTATTCATATTTATCAAAATTAAATTTTAAATTTTTTTTTTCTGGATATGACAATAATCTTCCTATAACAAACAAAAAATTTGATATAGGTGTGATTTGGTTAGATTACACAGAGTACAAAATAAATACAAATTTTTTTAATTGGATTAAATCAAAAGCTGATGAGTTAAGTTTATTTTGTGATTATGTTCTTATAAAGCCTATATTAATTCCAAAAACTAAATTTTCTAAAATTATCAATATAAACAAGAATTATAAAAAAATTTTTCAAAATGAAAAAGTTATTTTTTTAGATATTCTGGATGAATTATTAAAGAATTATAATAAGATTTGGGATTTAGAAAGATCAAATTTTTTTGGCACCAAAACTTCTTTATTTGGGCAAAATCTTCAATCAAAATTAATTGGCTTAAAGGTATTTCCATCTTTATATAATCAGAAAATAAAATCTATAATCTTTGATTTAGATGACACTCTTTACACGGGTGTAATTGGTGAAGACGGAATAAATAAAATTTATTTAGACGAAAATCAAAAAAAAGCTGAAAAAATTTATTCAAAATTACAAAAAAATGGAACAATGTTATCAATATGCAGCAAAAATAATAATAATGATTTAAAAGAAATTTTCAAAAAGAAGAAATTAAAAAGAAGACTTTTTTTTCCAATAATAGCTAACTGGGAACTAAAATCTGAAAATATTATGGAAATTCAAAAAATATTAAAGATCAGTTTTGGTAATATATTATTTATAGACAACAATATTAATGAGGTGCTGGAAGTTAAGAAAAGAATTCCAGATATTAATGTTTTTTGGTCACACGATTCAGAGTCTTTTGTAAATTGTTTAAGATATTATCCAAATATAGATGATTATTTTAATATAAATTCCAAGAAAATTAATATTAATAGAATAATTGATCTTAAAGCATCGTTGAAAAGAGAGAAGATTTTAAAAAATGCCAATACTAAAAATCACTTAGCAATG
>Ga0181553_10001973_pt1 | contig 18318 bp, 19 predicted proteins | sample 011ome_17_FD_133753 | JGI IMG/M metagenome (GOLD analysis project Ga0181553, IMG submission 133753) | Coastal salt marsh microbial communities from the Groves Creek Marsh, Skidaway Island, Georgia - 011502XT metaG (megahit assembly) | ecosystem: Environmental > Aquatic > Marine > Intertidal...
GGATGAGTCATGGAGATCATGTATCAACTCTACCAGATGAATTTAATTTAATTGCCTCAACTAAATCAGCGCCAATAGCAGCCATGGAGCATGCCAAACAACCTATTTATGCATTGCAATTCCATCCCGAGGTCACCCACACTAAACAGGGTAATGCTGTATTAGAAAATTTTACATTCAAGATTTGTAAGTGCTCAGCCCAATGGAAAATGGAAAATCTTATTGAGCAAAGAATAAGTGAGATTAAAGCAAAAGTAGCAGGTCAAAAAGTATTACTTGGTTTATCAGGTGGAGTAGACTCATCTGTTACAGCAATGCTTTTAGATAAAGCAATCGGAAAAAATTTAATTTGTGTTTTTGTTGATAATGGATTGCTCCGAAAAAATGAAGCCGAAGATGTAGAAAATTTATTTAAAGAAAAAATGGATTTAAATTTATTAGTCGTTGATGCAAAGAAAGTTTTTTATAGGCATCTTAAAGGTACCTCGGATCCAGAGCAGAAAAGAAAAATTATTGGCAGAACTTTTATTGATGTTTTTGATAATGAGGCAGCGAAGTTAAAAGATGAGATAAATTTTTTAGCACAAGGCACAATTTATCCTGATGTAATTGAATCTTCTGAATCAGAATCTAAAGAGGCTAGGGTGATTAAATCTCATCACAATGTTGGCGGTCTTCCAGATGATATGAAGATGGAATTAGTTGAGCCTTTGCGTGATTTATTTAAAGATGAAGTCAGAAAAATGGGATCTGAGCTTGGCTTGCCATTGGAAATGTTGAATCGGCATCCATTCCCAGGTCCTGGTTTGGGAGTAAGAATTCTTGGTGAGATTTCTCAAGAAAAAGTTTCAACCCTTCAAAATGCTGATGCCATATTTATTGAGGAATTGATTAAAGCAGGTTTATATAATCAGGTAAGCCAAGCATTTTGTGCATTTCTTCCAATTAAATCAGTTGGAGTTGTTGGTGATGAGAGAAGATATGCGGATGTGATAGCTATTAGAGCAGTTGAGACAGTAGATTTCATGACCGCTACTTGGGCAAGGCTTCCATATGAATTCTTAGCTCATGTCTCAAATCGTATTGTAAATGAGTTAGAGGATGTCAGCAGGGTGGTTTATGACATTTCAAGCAAACCTCCAGCAACTATTGAGTGGGAGTAAAAACACGCCCTACAACCCGTATTCCCAGGCTGTTTCCTATGTTGTAAAGTTGTTGTAAAGTTCTGCTACTATTACCAATCATAAATATGAGATTAGGAATAATGGATGGTATCAAAAATATATCGATAAGAGCGGTTGTGCAAAGTGATATGGATGCGGTAATAGAATTGCTTCAATCTATGTCAGAATTTAAACCGTCAAAGTCTGATTTTTTGCCTATATGGAATAGTTTCTGCGAGCAAGCTAATGTTCATTCGTTAGTTGCTGTTATGAATAGCCAAATTGTTGGGTACGGCTCTATTGTAATTGAGACAAACATTAGAGGTGGGAAAATTGGACATATTGGAGATATAGTCTCCCATCCCCTGCTTCAAAAAAAAGGTATTGGTGAGGCCGTTGTAGATGCATTGCTTAGCGTTGCAAAAGACAATGGTTGCTACAAAGTTGCTCTGCAATGCAAAGAACATAATATTAATTTTTATAAAAAGTGTGGCTACGAAGTAAGTGGCGTGGCTATGCAACTATTTCTCCAGGATATAAGATAGAAGATCTTTATGTCTAAAGCCACTAATCCAAAATTATTAACTCTGTGTATAGCTACGTTTAATAGATCTGATCGAGTAACCCAATTAATTGAAGAAATCTTAAGCTTTGATATTAACGATAAAATAGAAATTCTTGTAATTGATGATGGTTCCTCTGATGATACTTATGAGAAAATTTTGCCATTTTCTAAATTTGAAAACGTTTCGGTATATAAAAATGAGAGGAATCTTGGTTGGTCCAAAACAATGATTAGATACTTTAATTTGTGTACAACAGAATTTCTTGTAGAGGTTCCTGATGATGATATTATTTATAAGGATGGCATTTTAGAGTTGCTTCCAATGCTTTTAGAGCATAATGCAGATTTTATTTGTACAAGGTGGATAGATGTAAATAGAGAATATTATCCAGGACGAGGCAGCGATGTCTGGATGGAAATACCATTGGCTAAAATTAAATCAAAAACTGGGCATAGCCCAGGATGTGTTTATAGGACCTCCTTGATAAAAAATGCTGAACCCATCATTTTGACTAAACATAAAGAAAAATCATCCACCATCAATTTATACCCTCAAGTTATTCTTGTATTAGTCGCCAAGCTCCATGGTGCAAAATTACTTGATTCTCCTATATTAATTGGCGGTTATCGTGAGGAAGGGCCCATGATATCTAATCTAACAGATTTAGAAGGTAATCATTATCTAAGCCTTCCTTCAGCATTCTCTCAACATATATTTTTTGAAGAGCTATATCAAGAGTTATTGACCGTATTTAAAGATTCACAATTTGCAAATGAGCTTAAATTTATGATTAAGGATCATAGTCTATCTTTTTATAATAATATTGATGATGCAGTATCTCTTCATTCTTCAACTTTAGCTCATTATTTAAGGGTCGGTTCAGCAAGAAATTTTCTTAATCCACTTATGGGAACACGATATTTTTTTCAATTTCTTTTCCATAAAATTAAAAAAATCTTTTTAGGAAAGTAAATTTTCATTACAAATAAAAATACTATTCAAAATCCGTTTTAATATATTTTATAACTTAGATTTGACATAATCTTTCTAAAATTTAATAAATCTTAGAAAAAATTTAAAATTTTCTTTTTTTGCTCAAGAATATCTATGGAAAAAATATCTACAGAAATTTTAGTAGTTGGCGGGGGGGTTGTTGGATTGGCAATAGCCAATGAGCTTGCGAGGTCCGGACATGAAACTATTCTAGTGGAAAAAAATAAATATTTTGCTGAAGAGGTATCTGCTAGAAATTCTGGAGTAGTCCATGCAGGCTTTTATTACCCAAAAAATTCACTTAAATCAATTCTGTGTAATCAGGGTAATAAAATGCTTTACCAATACTGTACCGAGCGAGGTATTCCTATTAAGAAGACTGGTAAATTGGTACTGGGTAACTCAAAAGAGGATCGCATAAAACTCAATCAGTATGTTGAAAATGCTGCTTACTATGGGGGAGATCCGCTTGAAATAATTAATCAAAAAGATCTTAAAGAAATTGAACCAAATGTAAAATCTGAATTTGCAATGCTATCACCCGAAACAGGCATTGTAGATGTTCATGCATTTTGTAATTCACTTGCAAATGAATTTGAGTCTTTTGGCGGGCACTTGTCACTGAGAACATTATTTAAAAATTTTAAAAAAGAGGAAAGTTTTTTTTTAAACCATGTTTCAACTGAGGAAGTTGATTTTATTATTAAATCTAAGTTTCTGGTTTTTGCTACAGGATTGCAATCCTATAATTTATCAAAAACTTTGAATTGTAAAATGAATCATTTCAAAAAACTAAATCTTTCAAAGGGTCATTATTTTAAATTAAAAGGAACCTCTCCTTTTAATCATTTAATATATCCCATGCCAACTTTTTATGGTTTAGGTATTCATGCTGGTTTTGATATTGATGGTTCTGTAAGATTTGGGCCAGACACTGAACTTACAAATAAACTAGATTATAGTTTTGACTCTAGCTTAAAGAAAAAATTTTATAATGCAATCAAGCTTTACTACCCAGCAATCAAGGAGGATGATCTTGTTGAAGATTATGTTGGAATAAGGCCAAAAATACAAACTCCTGATGAAGATTTTGCAGATTTCTCTATTTTAACTTGCAAAGAACATGAAATAGAAAATTTAATTTTTCTGCAAGGCATTGAGAGTCCAGGCTTAACTTGTTCTTTAATGCTATCAAAATATATTTATAATGAAATGTATAATTAAAATTTAGTTTTTAATGAAATTTATTGATCAAAATATTCAAGGTTGCGTCTTAATAGAGAATGCAATTTTTTCAGACAAAAGAGGGGCATTTTTTGAGGTAATGAATCAAGAGTTATTGCAAAAACTTGGTGTCCCAAAAATTGATCAAGTAAATATTTCTAAGTCTCATTATGGAGTATTTCGGGGTCTCCACTATCAAGTTAATGAGAAACTTACTCAGTTTGTTACTTGCATCAAAGGAGAAGTTCTAGACTTTGCGGTAGATATGAGAAAAGATTCATCAACGTTTGGCAACGTTGTAAAAGCTAATTTATCTCAAGAAGATCATAATACTTTTTACCTCCCTCCAGGGCTTGCACATGGGTTTATGAGCATTTCAAAAGAAGCAGTATTGTTGTATCATGTCGCTGGAAAATATACCAAGGAATGCGAAAGAGGCGTTAATTTCAATTCATTAGAATTAGAATTACCATTCACCCCTGAAATAATTAATGATAGGGATAATAATTGGCCAGATTTTAAGAATTGTGACTACCTCTAGGGAGCTGATAAATTAATATGAAAATGAAATGTAGATTCACTGGTCAAGATATACCAATCGTTCATTCATTTGGAAAGCAACCTTTAGCTAATGGATTTCTTCCTGTTGACTCAAAAATAGATGAATACTTTTTTGAAATGTCAGTTGGGGTTAATCTAGAGAATGGCCTTTTTCAATTAGTTAACCAACCTGATCCTGTTCAAATGTTTCATGAGAACTATGCATTTTACAGTCGAACATCAAATTTTATGAAAGCTCACTTTAAAGAGGTTGCATCAGAATTGCGTGACATCCTTCGTAAAGATGAAATTTCTATTTCTGATTCTTTTGTCATTGAGGTTGGCTCTAATGATGGTGTTATGTTAGAGCATATGGTGAATTCTGGAGTGAGATGCTTGGGAATCGAGCCTTCTCTTAATGTTGCAAAAGAGTCAAATAAATTCGGAGTTGAGACAATCAGTGAATTTTTAGGATCAACCCTTGCTGATCAAATTGTTCATTCTAAAGGACATGCAAACATAGTTTATGCAGCAAATGTTTTTTGCCATATTCCAGATATTAATGATTTAGCAAAATCATGCTCCACACTTCTTAAAGAAGATGGTTATTTGGTTTTTGAAGATCCATATTTGGGTGATGTTCTTCAGAAAATTTCTTACGATCAAATATATGATGAGCATGTTTACCTATTTAATTGCACCGCAGTTCAAGATGTTTTCAAAAAGCATGGCTTAGTACTATTTGATTGCAAGCATTTAAATACTCATGGTGGATCAATGAGGTACTACTTTAAAAAGACTTCTTCTGTTAACCATACAGACACCCTTTTAAAGCAATTAGATCTTGAAGAAGAAATTGGAATCAAAGATATTAAAACCTATGAGTCCTTCAGTGAAAAGTGTGATTTTGCAAAAGTGAATTTTAAAAAAGCCATAGAATTATTCAAGGATGATAATTTAAAAGTAGTTGGTTATGGAGCAACCTCAAAAAGTACCACGATATTAAATTATTGCGATATTGGCCCAGATTTAATTGAATATATTGTTGACACAACACCTATTAAACAAAACACTTTGACTCCTGGAAAGCATATTCCCGTTCTTCCATATGAAGCATTCTCTCCTCATCCAGACGTATCGGTATTATTTGCTTGGAATCATAAAAAAGAAATTCTTAATAAAGAAAGTAATTTTTCTGGACAATGGATCACCCATTTATACGAAGAGTTTATCTGATCTCAGTTGATGAGTACTTTTTTTTCAAACCCAAAAGCAGGATTTAAGAATAAAAAAAATAAAATCCTTTCAGCAATTTCAAAATTTATAGATTCCGGTGAATATATCTTAGGGACTAATGTTAAGAAGTTTGAAGATGAATTTAAGCAATTCCTCGGCGATAAAGGATATTTTGTTTCATGTGCAAGCGGAACTGATGCAATTACTTTGGCGCTACTAACTTATGGTATCAAAGGTAAGGTAATTGTTCCCTCTCATACTGCAACAGCCTCTATTATAGCTATCCAAAAAGCGGGATGTGAGCCTGTATATGCTGAAATTAACCCTCAAACTTTATTAACATCCATTGCTAATATTAAAACTCTTTTACAAAATGATAAGAAGATAAAAGCAATACTTGCCGTTCATCTATATGGATCAGGTATGGAAATGAATAAACTGTCGTTAATTGCAAAGTCTTATAATTGCATAGTCATAGAGGATTGTGCTCAAAGTTGTGGAACCATTATTCATAAAAAACAAAGTGGAACTTTATCATCAGCTGGATGTTTTAGTTTTTTTCCAACCAAAAACCTTCCTGCTCTTGGGGATGGAGGTGGATTATGGCTTCCAAATAAAAAAATGAAAGAAAAAGCTGAATCCATAAGACAATATGGGTGGAATCAACAAAGAATCGTTTGCGCTCCAAATGGAATGAATTCAAGACTAGACGAAATCCAAGCTGTTGTTCTTAGAATCAGATTGAAAGACTTGCATAAAGATATTATCAAACGAAGACAAATAGCAAATTTATATGATAAGAAACTGTCCAATAAGTTTAAAATTATTCATCAAGCTCCTCATCAGCAGTCCTCGTATCATTTATATATAGTCAGGGTCAAAAATAGAAAAAAACTTATCTCTCACATGAAAAAAAGAGATATTTATATGGGAATCCATTACTACCCTTCAAACCATATGAATGGAATTCTTAAGAACCAAGATCCTAATCTAAAAGTAACCGAAAAAATTTCCAGAGAAGTGGTTTCTTTGCCTATATTTCCTGAACTTTCTAAGGCAAAACAAATGGAAATTATTAAGCATTTAAATAATTTTTAGAATTAAAATCATAATTCAATTGAAATTGACATCATCTATGTAAAGGTATGTAAAAGATGTATAGTACAAACAAAAATCATGTAAATTAAGAACCTTTATGGATTTTCATAAGTTCGCTTAAATAGAGTATTAAATTTTGAATACAATAGATGATATCAAGATGATGCAGTTCAAACAGATTCCTGCTGAAGGTGATTCTATGTGGGTCTTAGATGATTTAAAGCTCGTACCCCATCCTGTTAAAAGATTATTTTTTATTTCACCTGAGGGTAACTCTACTCGGGGCGATCATGCTCATTTTAAGTGCTGGCAAACCTTAATATGCATTAAGGGAAAAATTTTAATTACAGTAGATGATGGGAGTAATAAGCAGATCATTAATTTATCTTCTTATGGTCAAGCCTTAACTATCCCTCCAGAGCTATGGTGTAGGCAGGACTATAGCCCTAGTTCATCTTTGGTAGTTTTATGCAGCCATCTATATGATGAGGAAGATTATTTAAGAGACTATCAAGAGTTCAAAAATTTTAGGATGTAGAGATGAAAAATTTACTGGTTACTGGTGGATTAGGGCATATCGGCAGCAGATTAATTAGACATCTTCTTGATGAGGGGCATGAAGTGCATTGTGTTGACAATCTTTTAACTCAAAGGTTTGTTTCGCTTAGGGGTATTATTAATAATCAAAAATTTTTCTTTTATCAATTTGATCTTAGTGATCAGAAACTAATTAAAGAAAATTTTCAAAATAAGAACATTGATTGTATTATCCATTTAGCAGCTATTACTGATGCTGAAGCATCTCATGGAAAAGCAGAAGCAGTTCATCAAAATAATTTTCAGTCTACCAAGAATATAGTAGATTTTTGCAAAGAAAATAATATAAAGTTAATTTTCCCCTCATCAACAAGCGTTTATGGCACATCGGAGGATGAGGTTTATGAGGACGAGGAAAGGTTTTTAAACCCACAAAGCCCTTATGCGGAATCGAAGATCAATGAAGAAAAATATATAATTCAGAATCTTAATTCTAATTATAATATTTTACGATTTGGAACTATATTTGGAGTTTCTCCAGGTATGAGATTTCATACAGCTGTCAATAAATTTTGTTGGCAAGCAGCTTTCAATCTTCCTATCACTGTTTGGAAAACAGCTTTGGATCAATATAGACCATATCTAGATATAGATGACGCATGCAATGCATTAAGTTTTTTTCTTGATGGTAAACATGATGCAGAAATATTTAATGTTTTAACTAAAAATTATACAGTTAGAAATATTGTTGATGCTATTCTGCAAATCAAACATGTGGATATTGAATTTGTTGACAGCAAGATCATGAATCAGCTTAGTTATTTTGTTAAGGATGATAAAATAAATGCAACAGGCTTTAAATTTAAAGGTAATCTCATTGATGCAATTAAAAGTACTTTTGAGTGGCTGGAATAATTTTGCCCCCCATAAAAACTAGAGGTATTCAGTGAAAAAAACCATATATGTAACAGGCATAACAGGTTTTATAGGCAAAAACCTTCTTACATATCTTATTGATAAATTTGATTATGTAGCGAACTTTACTCGCAGAGGGACAATTCTGCTTATTGATAAACAAAATACTTTTGAAGAGCCGATTTCTAAAGATTTTTTTTTAAAATATCCGTCTAAAACACTTATTAATCTTGCTACTTTATATCAGCAGTTTCCCGAAACAAAAAATGAACTAGATGATTTGGTTCAATCTAATATTCTATTCCCTGCAATGGTTGTAAATGAGCTTGGAGGATTTGAAGATTTAAAAATTACAAATGTGCTTAGTTACAGTCAATTATTAAATATTTCTAATCAGAACGTTTATTCACTATCAAAAGAGTTGTTCAAGCATTATCTGGATCACATCTCTAGCTTAGTTGTGAATGTATATATTTTCGACACTTTTGGATCTGGAGATACTCGCAACAAAGTAACTGATGTATTCATTAAGAATATTCTATTGGGAAAATCAATTACTATTCCTAAAAATGAGATTAAGATCAATTTATCTGATTGCAACCTAGTAAGCCAATCATTATTAAAAAGTATTGAATTAAAGCCAGGAAGTTATTCAATCCAAAGTCCTGATACGATTTCATTGGAGTGCTTGGCAGCTCTAATTATGAAAATTTTAGATACAAAGGTTAAAGTAGTGAGGAATAATTTTGCAGAAGACCTAATTGAAACAATTGATACCTTTCCTGAAAATATTTTTCCAAAAAATACTAACTATAGTCTTGAAAATTCCTTATCTAGAAGAATTCAAGAAATCAAAAATGAACTTAAAATTAAATAAAATTTAATAATAAATATTATGGACACAAAAATTTCTATAGTTGGAATGGGCTACGTTGGTTGTGGAAATGCTCTGATGCTTGCAAAAGATAATGAAGTTTCAATTGTTGATATTGATAAAGAGAAAGTTAAAAATTTTAATAACAAGAAATTGCCTATACAAGATAATTTTGCGCAGGATTTTTTTGAGTCTAAAAATTTAAATTTATCTGCAACTTGTGATTTATCTGAATCAATTGTCGGTGCTTCATATATCATCCTCTCACTTCCTACAAACTTTAATGAAGAAACTAAAGAGTTCGATACTTCTATTTTAGAAAAAGTGATAACCAATATATTGCATGAAAACAAAAAAGCATTACTTATCATAAAGTCGACAGTTAACATTGGTTTTACAGAATTTTTGAGAAAGAAGCATGAAACTACGAGGATTATTTTCAGTCCTGAATTTTTAAGGGAGGGGCATGCTCTTGAAGATAATCTTCATCCTTCCAGAATTATAATCGGTGGATCAAGTGCTGATGCTAAATTATTTGGGAATATTTTACGTAATTCCTCGAGAGATAAAAAAGTGCCAATATTATTCATGGATTCCACAGAGGCGGAATCAGTAAAGTTGTTTTCAAATACATATTTAGCGATGCGTGTAGCATATTTTAATGAGCTTGATGGGTTTTGCTTAGATAACAATATTAATCCAAGTCATGTTATTCAAGGAGTTTCTTTAGATAAAAGAATTGGAAATTTCTATAATAATCCTTCCTTTGGCTTTGGTGGTTACTGTCTTCCTAAAGACTCAAAACAGCTTTTGAATAGATTTATGAATACTCCTCATAACCTTATCCACGCTATTCAAGATTCAAACCAATCGAGATCAGAATTTCTAATAAATAAAATTATAAATTTACAGCCAAGAATAGCTGGAATTTATAGGCTTGCAATGAAACAAGGCGCAGACAATTCTAGAGAATCATCAATTTTTAGTATTATTGAGGGCCTTGTTTCTAAAAATATTAAAGTGATAGTATTTGATTCATCAATTCAAGAATCAGGTTTTGACATAGAGTTTATTGATGATTTCTCTAGTTTTGCCGAGATGTCAGATTTAATTATTGCTAATAGAATGGATGATATGATTAAACCATATACTCATAAAGTTTTTTCTAGAGATATTTTTTCTTCTGATGAATAAGTTATATATTTTGCAATGAATATTTTGATTACAGGCGGGGCTGGCTTTTTAGGCTCAAATTTAGCAAAGATATTGATAGATGAGGGTCATAGCGTTATCTCTCTTGACAATTTTCATAGCGGAAGAAAAAAAAACTTTTCTTTCATTCAAGAAGCTTCAAATTTTAAAAGCATTACACACGATATTAGAAAACCTCTAGAAATTTCTGAAAATATTGATCAAATTTATCATCTGGCATGCCCAGCATCTCCAAAGTTTTATCAAACTGATCCTATTTATACAACCGAGACATGTGTGCTTGGCTCTCTAAATGTTTTAAATTTTGCGCTTAAGAAAAAATCAACTGTGCTTTTTACATCTACTAGCGAAGTCTATGGTGATCCAGAAGTGCACCCGCAACCAGAATCATATCGGGGATCGGTAAATTCCACTGGTATAAGAGCTTGTTATGACGAAGGTAAAAGATGTGCAGAAAGTTTATTTTTTGACTTCCATCGTATTTATAATTTGGATATAAGAGTTGCTAGATTATTTAATACCTATGGTCCAATGATGCGACCAGATGATGGAAGGGTTATTTCAAATTTTATTTGCCAAAGTATTTTAAACAAACCTATTACTATTTATGGAGATGGTCTCCAAACACGTAGCTTTTGTCATGTAGATGATTTAATACTAGGCTTAAAGAATCTCATGAATTGTAATGAAAAAATCTCTCATCCAATAAATTTGGGCAATCCAGATGAATTTACCCTGTTGGAATTAGTCGACCTAATAGAGAAAATAATTAATACAAAGCTAAAGCTTAAATTTTTATCACTTCCTTTAGATGATCCAAAAATGAGAAAGCCAGATATATCTATGGCTAAGAAAATTCTTGGATGGGAACCAAAAATTTTGCTAGAGAAGGGACTTAAAGATACTTATAATTATTTTCAATCAGAAATAAAGAATTAATTAAAAATTTTTGAGCTGATAACTCTTTTTATAAATTCAGTATAGGAGATATTTTCTGTAGAGTTATTTTTTACTACACCAGTGAGCAATAAAGTCATTAGAGTAAGAGTTCCGGTTTGAAGGAATACAAGAACAAAAACACCAACTACAATTGAGAACCACCCAGGAGTTGCTACTCCATAAAATTTAAGCATTATAGCTATAACACCCCCCAAAATAGATAAACAAGCTATGAAGGCACAAAAAATACCTACTCTAACTAATACTTCCTCTGAAAAAATCATTAACGCTTTAAAACCATGAAGGGCAAAGGCAACAAAATTCATTTTTGATCTTCCATAATATCTTTCGCCTCTATCAATAGAGCATTCCCCGATCCTAAGTTTTGATGATAGAAGAGACGCAGCTAAATGCGTCCATATTTCTGGCATTTTGACAATCCTTTGAAGGCTTTTAGGTTTTAAAGCAACGAAATTACCAAACCCAATAGCTCTTCCGGTCAATGTTCTAAAAATAAATTTATAAACTCTATAAAATATTTGAAAATGCATTGCTTCAGACCTATTTTTTCTTTTACCCACAGCGATATCAAAGCTTTCATTATCTAAAACTTTTAATAAATTATTTACTGTGGTCGGATTATCTTCACCATCAGAGTCCATAACAATTATTTTTTCAGAGAAATCTATATTGTCTGCAACATAATGTAGTCCAACAGCAATCGCTGACTGATGACCAATATTTTTCGTTAATCGCAAAATAACACCATTTGCATTATTGTCATCTAACAACTTAATGTTAACTGGCTCTTTTACAGAGCCATCATCAACAGCAACAATATAAAGTTTATCTTGAAAAATTTTTTGTAATTCAGAGATCAACCTTTTTGCTGAATTTGTATCTTCATATATTGGCGTAACTATTACTAATTTCTTTTCCATTTGAATATCTATTTTAATCAAATTTAATGGATTATCTGATTTTATATTAAACTATACAATCAACATTTATTGAAACTGAATAAGAATTAAATAATCTTCATTATCAACTAGGAATGAAAAAAATTTTTTCTGTAGATGAAACATATAAATTCATCATCAATGGCTTATTTGCAACTTTAGTGCATTTTTTTGCTTTGTTGTCATTAAGCAGTTTTAGCCCATTAAACTATGGAGTTTCAAATTTTATAGGGTATATATTCGGTTCAATTTCGTCTTTTTTGGGTAATAAATTCTTTGTATTCAAACCTTCAAACAATATACATACTTTTACACAAGCATTGAAATTTGTTTTTTTATATATATTTCTTGCTATAAATAGTGGCGTGGCTTTATATATATGGGCTGATATAAATAAATATAATTTTGTTATAGGATTTATGGGCATTACTGCATTAAATACTATTATAAGCTTTCTCGTAAATAAATTTTTAATATTTAATCCAATGCATGAAAAATAAATTTCTTTTACTTACATTGGCAATATTTCTATATTTATTTATTTTCATATGCATTTATCTTATTCATATAAATTTTTTTAAGGTAAATGTTATATTTTATTCATCATTGCTTGATTCAGTAATAGCGCTTATCATCTTTTTTGGTTTATTCAATTCAATTAATCTTTTTAAAGATTTTATAATTTTTGAATCAAGCTTAATCATTTTATTGTTATTTTTGATTGGCTATTCTTTTTCAATAAGCCTTCCTACTGTTATAGATAGGTCGCTTTCTTTTTATTTCCTTGAAAAAATTCGACAACACGATGGAGCAATAAATAAGGAAGCAATGAAGCAAATTTTTATTGATGATTATATGGATGAATATAAGCTCGTAGAACTAAGATTAACAGAGCAACTTAAATCTGGAACTATCGAGTTGAAAGGCAGCTGTATTGTTTTAACAAAAAGAGGTTATATAATTACAACATTCAGTGATTTTTTCAGGAAGAATTTCTTAGCCAACAAAAGATTAATTTTAGATAATTATTCTGATCAATTAACAGATCCATTAAGAAACAGCAAAATTAATAATGAATACTTTTGTAAAAAAGAGTTATAAATAGATTTTATATGTTTAATATTCGTGTCTCAGAAAAATCTCAAATTATATTAATATTTTGCTTAGCATTTATATTTAGGTATTTATTTTCTTTATTCTCTGGTATTGATAATTTTGATGGCCCTGACAATTATAGGTATTTGCTCCAAAGTGATAATATTCTTAAAGGTAGCTTTAACCTTGAAGAAAAGCTCTTCATTACCGCCCCCTTATTTCCATATCTTTTAGCTTTCTTTAAGTTTGTATTCGGAGCTAATTATGTTGCGGCTTTAGAGATATTTCAGATTACTTTAAGCTCAATTTCCGTAATAATGCTTATGCAAACAGCATATATAATTTTTAAAGATCAAAGAACAAGATTGTTAGTTGGTATAGCAATGTCTATATATCCAATAACGCTTTATTATGTCCATCAGTTCTCACAAGAATCAATTTTTCAGTCACTTTTTATAATTAGTATTTATTATTACTCCGTTTTTATTGAAAAAGAGCAAATTAAAGATTTATTATTATTTTCAATCTTTTTTTCATTAGCGTTGCTTACAAAATCTATAATATTATTAATTTTTCCATTTTTAATAATTTCAATACTATTTAAATTTCAAATTTCTAGAAAAAAAATTTTTCAAATATGTTGCTCAATATTGGTAATTTTTTTGATGACCGCACCATACGGAATATATAACAAAGTGGTAAATAACAGTTTCGTCATTGCATCTAGTGGTCAAGGCGGACATTTCTTAACTGGCCATAATGATGATTTTTATGCATATGTTGTCAATCCTCCGCCCAATGACTCATCTGAATATCAAAGGCTCAAGAATATGGACTATAAAATTTTTGATGAATTAGAATCTAAAATTACTAATCAAGATCATAAATTTAAACAAGCTGCCTACCTTAATGCAGGTATTGAATGGAGTCTCCAGAATCCTGATAAATTCTTTCATCTTATGTGGATAAATATAAGAAATTTTCTTTCACCAGGTTTTAATATTTTGCATCATCCCTTCAATCTCTGGTTATTAACTTTTTTAATGAGCGTTCCGGTTTTTGTATTAGCTTACACTGAAATAATTAGAAGGCTACTGTTAGCTCCTCGTGATCATTTAGCAATCACTTCAATATTCCTTGGGATGATTTCTGTAGCAATTATTTTCTATGCACAAAATAGGTACAGAGCAGTCACAGTTGAGCCATTTTATTTGATGTATGCATGTTCTTTTTTGATATACATACTTCAAAATAAGTTAAAACTGCTTACAAAAAAAGAACCCTCAAGCCATCATTAGCCCGGTGAGTGAGTTTTTATTAATTAAGCTAATAAAAAAATTATGTTTAGGAATTTCTATCTCTTTGATCTTAGCTTGTTTATTTTTCCAATCCAGTTTTTTAAATCATGGCTGGATTTACCCAAATTCTGTTCAAACTTACACATCTGCTCTTAAGGAAGAGCAATTTAATGAAGATTTAGAGTTTTTAGATTCTCTCAAAAAATTAAAAAAATATTTCTTAGAAAAAATTAATGAGAATAAATTAAATGAAATGGACTCTGTCATTTTTGCTGATAAATTATTAAGAGAAAGGTTCTACCATCAAAATACAAATGTTCAGCTTAAAGATAATTGGTTTTTGTATGTTTTTAATTTTTTTTCAAGTAATCACAATAACAGCAGTTACCTGTCAAGCTTAAGCCCTGATTATATTCTTAGGTTTAATGGAGCAATTTGTAATCAGCAAGCCCTAATATTTCAAGCTTTGATGGAAGAAATAGAGATTGAGTATCAATCCGTACTTTTTAATATTTCAAATTCCTCAGATTCATTTGGTCATTTTTCATCAGCTGTAATGGTTGATGGAAATTGGTTGTTTGTTGACACCAATTTAGAGCCTCAGTATGACATTAAGGATTTTACAATCTTAAAGAGATTGCTTAATAGCGACACCTCTTTATTTAATAGTATGTACCCGGAAAATGCTGTTCAAGAAATACCCAAAGGATCTATTTGGCTGAGCTCAAAAAACAAGAATCCAGCTATAAGGGGGCGAATATTCCAAGAGATTTGCTATTTCATTTCCTACTATGCTTGGATTTTATTCTTTACTGCTTATTTAATGCTAAGATCAATTTCAAGGGAATAATTATCTTACTTTAACGAAGAATTAGTTCTCTTTTTTCACAACTCCTACAAATTTTCCTTCAAATTCTAGAATAAAGAAACTCAATTGATTCTGTTCAACAAATTCTTTAAATGCAGTGTTATCCTCGATATCATCTGAAATAAAAATACCTCCCTTTTTAAGAGCATTCCAAATTTTTTCTTGGGACCATTTTCTACCATAGTAGGACTTGTCTGAGTCGTAATGAACGAGCTCTAAATCATTTTTCATTTCAGAAATTGCTATAGGTAAAGCATGCCGATCTGGCTCTCTTATAAGCTCCCAATTTTTTTTGAGATTTTTTTCTACGGCAACACCAATTAACTCATAATCAGTTTGTTTTAACATTGGCATATCAATTGAAATTAGTTTCCCATTTCTCTTCGAAATAGATTTAAGAATTGACGCAGAGGACCAGCCATATGCCACGCCCGTTTCAATAACATTTTTTATGTTAAGTTTTTCGCAAATGGTATAAAGAAGATTTGTATGCCCTGGCCCACCAAAATTTGATGACGAGGTATCAATGATCTTTGAAATCTCTGCCTTATAATCTTTCGAAAACGCCTCTTCTAAGGCTAAATCACCCTCTCTAATTCCAATATTTAATAAACACTCATCAATTGTTGAAAAATTTTCCTTACACCATTTTGTAGCAATTTGAATATGTTTGTCTGAATCTTTAACTGGTTTAAATTTAGTTAATATCAGTGCAAACAATGTAGAGTAAAATTTTGGTCCTTTAACTATAAACCAAAAAAAAGATTTTATATCTTCAATCATAATTTGAACCAATCCTTTAAAAATTATTATTAGGTACGTTATTTGGAATGTAAGCAATATTTTAACATATAGAAAATTGAATGAGTCTTATTAAAAATAGTACGAATTATTGGAAATTACTTATAATTTTTTATCTCAAAACCACTTTTCTTAATGAGGCGGTTAATAATATATAATTACAACATTTTGTTAAGATATAAAAACTTATAGGAGTAAGGGTGAGAATATTCTTAGATATAGGAGCGCATATTGGTGAAACTTTGGAAGAAGTTTTAAAAGAAAAATATGCTTTTGATAGGGTTATTTGTTTTGAGCCATCTAAATCTTGCCTTGAAAGTTTAGAAAAATATGCTGAAAGAGATTCCAGAGTAGAGATTCTTCAAATAGGGCTGAGCAATATTACTTGTGTTCAAAAACTTTACAATTCAGGTGAATTGAATGGCTCAATCTTTTCAGATGGAGAAACCTCAGATAAGAATAGCGAGTCAATTAATCTGGTTGATGCAAGTGCTTGGTATTCAAAAAATATTAGTGAAGATGATTTTGTGGTTATCAAGACTAATTGTGAGGGCAGTGAAGTTAAAATCGTGGATAGCTTTTTGAAAGGCAGCACTTTTGAGCATTTCTATTCTCTCTTAATTACCTTTGATATAAGAGATTACCCGTCACTTTCTCACCAAGAAATTGCAATCAGAAAAAGATTAAAAGCGACAGGTTTTATAAATTTTTGTTTTTCGGACGATGTGATGATAGGACCAACTCATGAAAAAAGAATAGAGAATTGGCTAACATCATTCGGGGTAGACTTGCCACACAAATCAATGAGTGATTTAAAAAAAGAATTCTTGAGAAATTTTATTAAATTTTCTAGTAAGTCTGGTAGGTTCACAAGATTAGAAATTTCTTTAAAAAAATTATTTAATTATCAGCATTTCCCAAGTTTCTTAAAAAACTTTTTAAGATTAATTAAACGCTTATTAAAATTAAATAGAGAGAGGTCTTTAGATCCTTAAGTTAGTATTTTTAAGTATTTAATTAAATTTTAATTTTCAAAAAAATCTATGAATAAAAAAAATAATATTGATCAAAAAGTAGTTAATGATTTTGGAAAGGAATGGAAGGCTTTTAATCATCAGCATATCGATGAATCTTTGCTTGATTCAGCTTTCGATAGCTACTTTCATATGTTTCCTTTTGATCATTTAAAAAATGCAGAAGGTTTTGATATGGGTTGTGGTTCTGGTCGCTGGGCAAAGTTTGTTGCTTCAAAAGTAGGCTTTTTAAATTGTATTGATCCTAGTGATGATGCTATGAAGGAAGCCAAAACTAATTTGAGTAACTTTCAAAATTGCTCCTTCGAGTGTGCTGATGTAGAAAACAATTCATTAAAAAATGAGTCCCAGGATTTTGGTTACTCCCTTGGAGTTTTGCATCATATACCTGATACAGCATTGGCTTTAAAAGCATGCTCACGTAAATTAAAATCTGGAGCTCCCTTCTTGTTATATCTTTATTATAGATTTGATAACAAGCCTAAAAGTTATTATGTGCTTTGGAAGTTATCAGATCTTGCAAGAAATTTAATCTGCAGACTACCATTTGCAATAAAATTTGTTATATCTCAGTTAATTGCCCTGCTTATTTACTTTCCTCTTGCACGAGCATCTCTCTTTATGGAGAAGCTTGGAATCAATGTATCAAATTTCCCTCTGACCTGGTATAGAAATGAGCCATTTTATATTATGAGAACAGATTCTTTAGATCGTTTTGGTACCAGGCTTGAGCAGCGTTTTACAAAAGATGAAATTTTTAGAATGCTAACCGATTCAGGCTTTGAAAGGATAAAGTTCTCTGAAAGGGAGCCTTTTTGGACAGCTTTGTCATACAAAAAATAGATGATTTTAATCAAAATTATGTATGAATTCTGAAATAAGTATAGTTATTCCTACTCTTGATAATTTCTTAGATGTTCAAAAAATTATTCTAAGTATAGATTCTCAAGATTTACTCCCTTCAGA
>Ga0181553_10001989_pt1 | contig 18232 bp, 10 predicted proteins | sample 011ome_17_FD_133753 | JGI IMG/M metagenome (GOLD analysis project Ga0181553, IMG submission 133753) | Coastal salt marsh microbial communities from the Groves Creek Marsh, Skidaway Island, Georgia - 011502XT metaG (megahit assembly) | ecosystem: Environmental > Aquatic > Marine > Intertidal...
ACGCACGCGCGCACACGCAACGCACGACGACGCGGGCGGCAGCGTCAGCACAAGATGACGCAGGGGTGGAAAATGTGGTGATCATTGGCTCAGGACCGGCTGGATACACCGCGGCAATCTACGCCGGACGGGCAAACTTACGACCATTAGTGTTTGAAGGATTCCAAGCCGGTGGTGTGCCCGGGGGACAACTCATGACGACGACGGAAGTGGAAAACTTTCCAGGATTCCCAGAAGGCATCACGGGTCCAGACTTGATGGACAAGATGAGGAAACAAGCCGAGCGTTGGGGTGCGATCATGCACACCGAGGACGTGGAGACGGTGGATTTCAGTACCAGACCTTTCACCATTCGATCGTCTGATCGTGAAGTCAAGGCGAACTCAGTCATTCTCGCCACAGGGGCGACGGCGAAACGATTGGGTATTCCAGCCGAGCAGACGTTGTGGAGTAAGGGCATTAGCGCGTGTGCTATTTGCGATGGAGCGAGTCCGATTTTCAAGGATGAGGAGGTGGCAGTGGTTGGTGGGGGTGACACAGCCACAGAGGAGGCTGTGTACTTGACCAAGTATTGCAAACACGTGCACTTGCTTGTGCGTGGTCCGACTATGCGCGCGTCCAAGGCTATGCAAGACCGCGTGATTCAACACAAGGGTATCACAGTACACTACAACACCGAGTGCGTCGACGCTTTACCGAATTCGAAGGGGTTGTTAGGATCACTGAAATTGCGCGACACTGCTAACGGGGATGAACGTAGGCTAAACGTCAAGGGATTGTTCTATGGCATCGGGCACACCCCAAACAGCAAAATTTATGGCAACCAAATTGAACTCGACAGCGCCGGTTATGTTGTCGTAAAAGATGGCTCTAAGACCTCACTTGAAGGCGTGTTTTCTGCGGGTGATCTTCACGACCAGGAATACCGTCAAGCGATTACTGCTGCTGGATCAGGATGCATGGCTGCCATCACCGTCGAGCGCTATCTCACTGAAAATAATTTACTCATCGAGTATCATCAGTCCAAGCAAAAGGCGCAGCCCGCGTCGAAGACTGCGGAAGACGCTGAACCTGAAGCTGAAGATTCCGAAACGTTCGATATCGAGGCCACTAAGCATTATGGCCAGTTCGCGCTCCGTAAACTTTATCACGAGAGTGACCGCGTGTTGATGGTGATGTACTCGTCGCCCACGTGCGGACCCTGCCGCAGACTCAAGCCGATGCTCGACAAGGTTGTTCAAGAGTACGATTCCAAGGTACACTACGTAGAAATTGACATCGTGGCAGACCCGGAAATTGCCGAGGCTGCTGGCGTTGCTGGAACACCGACGACGCAAATATTCTACAAGAAAGAGCGTCTCAAAGTTTTGAGTGGGGTCAAGATGAAATCTGAATACCGAGAAGTCATCGAATCCGCGATTGGCGCTCCAGCTCCTGCGACTGAAGCTCCCGCGCCCGTCGCCCCCGAGCCAGTTGGAGCGTCTTCTGGAAAGAGATAGATTTAACTTTATTCTGTTTAGAAAATAGCACGGTGTCATTTACTTACCCCCTTTACAAATTTCTTCTCGCGCTCCTGGGCGTCTCTAAAGAAGAGTCTACAAAAGAAACGTTTGTGGGCACGCGTGACGAGCCCACACATCGAAGCTCTGCGAAATCGGTCGCATCGTAAATAGTAGTGTGAAATTTGGCTCTGGAACGTACTGCGCGCAAAGTGCACGTGCCACTCGTCAACAATCTCATAGTCGCTCGTAGTTTCCACGCGGTCGTCACCAAACTCAACGTTAGTGACGTCCGCCTTTGAGTGCGTCAGCATGCCAGGGACGCCGACGAGGCGAACGGCGGCACGGGGGCGGTTAGTCCAAGAACTCAAAGCCGAACGTCAGAAGATTAAATTTTCTACCAAGCCGCTACGTACATCTTACCTCGTTGGTCGCGTGCTTTGGAGGGAAACCAAGAAGCTTGGTGAACGCGTGATTACTAGTCGCAAGCGTGTGTTGTATCCTTTATTACTTTCCTTATTGTTTTGTTTCTGGGTGAAAGATACTAGAGGCCCACACGCCGCATTCGTAGATGAATGCGAGCTTTGGATAGAGTGGGGACTATGGTGGCTCGCCCTAGGTGTTGCGAGCTCTGTAGGCTTTGGAAGCGGAATGCATACTGGTTTGTTGTTCTTGTTTCCGCACATTTTGAAAGTGTGTCAGACTGCCGAAAGATGTGGGCACGCGGATTTTGATTCCAGAACAAACATATGGTTTAAGATGGCGGCCGATGAGTTGTTTGAGTGCACGGTGAAACCACGTGCGAGTGCGAGTTACTTCGACGTTTGGTTCAACGTTTTACCCGCTTGCATCATATGGGGCTCGGGAACAGCATTTGGAGAAATACCGCCGTACTGGGTGTCATTTTTCGCCGCTAAGGCTGGTAGAGAGAACAAGGAGTTAATCGATATCACCCATGTTGACGCGAATGATATGGATGGCATACAGAGACGAATTCATGAATTCAAACTTTGGATGATTGAATTTATGAAGAAGTATGGATTTTTTGGGTTGCTTGCCATGGCGTCGTGGCCTAACGCAGCGTTTGATTTGTGCGGAGTGTGCTGTGGAAGTTTTATGATGCCATTTTGGGTGTTTATCACGGCCACGACGTTAGGTAAAGGATTCATCAAGTCACCTACCCAAGGTTTGGTTTTAAGTGCGCTGTTTTATAAGAACAGCAGGGAGAAAATCATCGCCTTCTTCAGTGGATGGCTTCCAACTTCGTGGGAAGTTGACAAGAAGATGAACGAATCTATTAATTCGATGTTAGAAAAAGTCATGTCTAGTAGGAGGACAAAGCAAGCGGCGACTTCCCTAATGTCACCATCAAAAGTATGGGGATATCTCGTCACATCTCTTGTCGTGTACTTTTTGCTGTCGTGCTTTGAGGCGATTGCGCGACTTGAGCAAGCTCGGCTCGACGCTCAACGAGTGAAAGACGAGTACCCTGGGCGCGAACACATGGATTAGAGTGTTCTTGTATATACCATATTAGCTGCGTTATAATTTAAAATCCAATCTATAAAGTTTTACTAGTAACCTTTGACGGAGCGCCCACCGCCATTCTCATGTTGTCAAACGCGATGCATAACAGCGGTTTGCTTTGAAGAATATTCACAACCGAAATCTCTTCACTGCTATTTGGTTCTACGCTAATTTTTATTGGAGAACTTAATCGCACGTTTGCGTGCATCTGTAACGAGTACTTCAATAAGTCTGGGAGCTTCTTGGTGCGCCCGCTAAAGCTTGGAAGCGACATTGAAATTCGCGGGCCTTTCAACGACGGTTCATTTGGCATTATTATCTCGCACAACTCTCTCTTTGATTCTATTATTTTCACCTTAGGATCGGCTTCTTTACGAGGTTTCCCACTCCACCAATTCACACCTCGTCTAGTCTTCCCTTGCGTCGTCACCGCGTCGTCAAACTTGGCAATGCGAGACGGTAATCCACACGTCTTCACTCCGTGCTCGCGCGCCTCCTTGCTATCGACGTACACACGACTCGCCCACGCGCATGACGTCGGGGGATTCCACACTAACCCACCCAAAATGACTACTTCGTCTAGTTTCCCACACGGCGATGAGTCGTATCGCGCCATGTACACTCCACCGAGCGTGTACCCGAACGCTTCAACCAGACGCAAATCTTTCGGCACGTGCGCTCGCGCGTCGCGCGCGCGTATCAAGTGCAACTGATACAACGCCTTGCCCGTAAACACCCATGGTGGTGGTGACTCATACGTGTGTTTCGTCATCTCGCGTGATTGTTGTCGCCGTTATCGCACGCCTTCGTCCCCCAGTGCCGCAGCGCGCGCCACCCGATGGAGACGACCACGACCACGACGGTCGTCGGACGACCCGAACGCGATCTGTTTGTCGTCCATGTCCATGGACGACCGCGACGACGGGGGATCGCACGTGGATGGATTGGAGGCGCGCCATCGCGAATTTCTAGGCCTTTCTAGGGTAGAGAAACCCACCAATCACGACCAGGAGCGATCGACACCCACTCCTACTACGAAAGAACATATACGGGTGAAAATCACGCGCACTATGGGCGCGATCGTCGTCGGCCGGTCGCCGGTCGCCAGTCGCCGGTGGGCCACGCCCCAGACTGGCAGACTGGGCGTCGGAAATTCTTTTGTTCGGTGCGCGAATTGGGCGCGTGGGTTGGCGCGCGTGAAGGGGCACCGCACACGCATACACGCATCCATTGCAGTGCGCGTGCGCGTCACTGGACACATATATTCATTCGCGCGCACACCGCACACAGTGATGTCCACCGATGAAGCCGCGCGCGAGGACGACGCGGGCGCCCAGGTGGTGCCAACGCCGAACGATGCAATTCACCACGATGGGCAGCCTCGAATGATGCATGAAGCGGCGTTGTGTGGGAAATTCTTTTCCATTCATGGGTGTGCATACGGGGATGATTGTCACTTCTCACACGTGTACTACCCTGGTATGTTACTTCCGCCTCCACCCGCACCGCTACCGTACGCGTACGCGATGGGTGGACCCCAGAGCGCGGGGAATGAAAAGATGAAGACTCGATTGTGTCGCAATTTCAATTCACCCGAGGGGTGTAGGTTTGGTGATCGGTGTGTTTTTGCGCATGGTGAGGAGGAATTACGGAGTGAAGAAACCAATATAGCTTTAGCAGAAACCACGATGGCGATGGGTAACATGGGAGGGTTCATGATGCCCCATTACGGTACGTCGGGACGCGCGCGTCGAGCCACCTCGAAAAAAAACAAGACACACATTTCTGATTTACCTTGATACGTGACAACGACCACCGACGCCACTAACATGTTTTGCGTTATTTCAACAGAACACTCGATATTGGTTCCAGTCCATCCCACGCACGTGGGTATCATCGTCGGCAAAGCTGGATCAAATTTGGCAAAGGTGAGCTCACTTTCGGGGGCAAAGGTTTCACTTTTGGGCGCCGAGCATATCAATCCCGATGGTAACCGCTTGTTGCGAATTGCGGGGAGTCCTTTCGACGTCCAGCGTGCGCAACAGCTTATATATAGTCGTTTAAGTTCTATCACAATGCGAAGCAAGGTGGGTGGACACACTAGAGATCATCGTAACGGCAAAGAAGGTGGGCAGCCAAAGGCTTTCAAGACGAAAATGTGCGCAAGTTGGGAAGCCACAGGAACCTGTTCTTTCGGGGAAAACTGTCACTTTGCACACGGCAAAGAAGAAATACAATCGGTGAACCAGAGGAATACGAATGGTACATCGAATGCGAACCCAGAGGCGGAGGTAGACGAGCCGTAGTGGTTGCGTTGTTTGTTTTGAGCGAGGCGGCGTTGTCATTCAGTCAACAGTGAAAAGACTGTAGATGAGCTCATCTTTCGCTTGTTTTCCTAGCTCGTATATATTTATTTATGTACGGTAACGAGTTGCAATAAATACCACACTAGTCTCACGAATATGACGTTTCACGAATTCGCCACGCCTGAGCTACCACACTCACCGACTCGCGGGCGAGCCTAGGCACTGGTCCATGACAGACGCTGCATTCTCGGAAAAGTTCGGCGTTCATAAAAAACGTGTCAAACATCCAAATTATCCTGAATGCGAGACGGACTTATGGTGGATCGTCAAATATACGTCCGAATGGGACCAGGAAAAGGCGGAGGAGTTGATGAAGGGTGGGGAGGATGAGGGCGTCATGTCGCCTTACGTGCGCGTATGGGACCTTCGAAAGCCAGGTGTTAATAGTGGTGCACTCTCTATTGACCACACATGGACTCCTGTGAATCTTCGCGGAATGGGGTTAGGCGAAGAGGTCGTGCGTGCGGTTGAAACGTTCGCCAAACTCCACGTCAGTGGTGACTTTCATGTTGAAGCCACGTGTTCTTATGCGCAAAAAGTTCTTAGCAAGGTGGCAAAGTAGTACTACATAGATCCTAGTCCTAGAAAACATCTTCGTCATCATCATCATACTCAACCTCTTGAGGCGCCGCTATTGTTTCCTTTTCCCAGTCTTTCAATTTCCCACGGCCAAGCATGAAGTCGTCTTGCAAAAAGCTCGCTTTTGTCGCTCCGTCAGCCTCTGTTTTCTCATCGTTTTTAGTTTTCGCCTTGTCACCTCGGAGTTCTTCGAGAAACTTTGTTTTAGAAATAAGTGCATCTTTTCTACGCATTGTTTTAGCCTTTTCTGCATCACGTTGTGCCTTCCCAACGGCGTTAAATAACCGCACAACGCCCTTGGTCGCGGTGTGATGCAAACGTCGTTCAAGCGTGTCACTCTCGAGATCGCGTCCACGTGGTTGAGGTATGACATGACCACGAAATTTGAGTTCTACTTTTGCTCGTTTGATCCGACGTCTTTCCTTCTCCTCAGCTTTGGCTTCAGCTTCATCTTGTCGCTGTTTCTTTGACTTCGGCAACATTTCCGCCGCCGCCGCGCTCGACTCCTTGTCACCAACTAATGTTTGAAAAGCTCTTGACATTCCCATCACGTGACTTGAAACCGGACGAGCTAATGTCTCTTCATCGCTCTCTTCATCGTCGTCTTCGCCATCGTCTACGCTGTCGTCGTCGTCGTCGTCGTCGTCGTCGTCTGCGTCGTCGTCTGCGTCCTCCGCGCCATCGTCGTCTTCATCCACGACAAACTCGTCGTCATCAAACCCTTCACTTTCGGAATCCTCCTCCTCCTCGTCGTCCTCCTCATCTTCGCCATCATCGTCAGCGCCATCGTCCTCGTCACTTCCGTCGTCTTCCTCCCCCGACGTCGACACCGATGGGTCCTCGTCCTCGTCCTCGTCCTCGTCCTCGTCCTCGCGCCGTCTGGTTCTCATATCGCACTCTGGCGTGTTCGTTCGGTGTCACCCACAACCTTTATCGTCGTCGTCCGATGTCGTCGTACAGTGTCGTCGTCGTACAGTGTCGTCGTCGTACAGTGTCGTCGTACAGTGTCGTCGTCGCGCAATGGCAATGGCGGCGGCGGCACGCCTTGAGACGTTTTGGTGGGACATGGATAGACACAATGACGGATTTCACTTTCTCACGCACCGTTTTAAACGACTCTGTGCACCTCCACCACTGCAGTTGACGACGAGACCACGCGCGCAGAGAGCGTGGGTTGACGATACGACACAGTCGACGAACGAAACGCACGGTGAAACATGTCTCGACACGCCCAGCAGCACAGCGTCGATGCCACCGAAGCGGCGTTTCGCGAGTGCTATGAACTCGTGGAAGAAATGACAAAAATTTACGCCAGCGACGAGGATGTGCTGCGAGTGAGACAGATTGAAAGCGCTCGAGAAGAAATACTACGAACGTGTCAGGCGAGGGAAGAACACATGGCGGGAGTGATAAAGGAAATGGCCCGACGAGTACAGATTGCTGAGCGTAAAGCGGTTTTACCACCTGCGGCTATGGCGCAACGGGAACGGTTGTTGAAACTCGAAGCGGAAAAACGGGCGGCTGGGGAGTACCTGTCGACGATGGAACGAGAGGCACAACAACTCGAACGTGAACAAGAAGAGTTAGCGAAGCGAGCGGCAGAGCTAAAACTTCAGAAACAGCATCTTGATTCGGTCATAAATGAAGAAATTCCTTCGACGAAACGAGAAGTGAGTTTATATGCGCACATCTCAAATATCGCTTGGCACTATGAAATCGTCGATCGTATCTCTGGACACGTCAACGCCAAGGCGAGCCGAGATGTTCGAAAAATTGACATGCCAATCAGACCCGGGAACGAGTTCTACGTAGCGAATGAGCTTTGGGAAATGATGGATTAGCTTTAGTCCTTGTTTAGTCTTGTAGCATGCATATTCGCAAATCCGAAAACGACAAAAGAAACGATTGTTGTCCATGCGCTCACTTCTGCACTTCGCTCGTAATCGCACATTCACTTTCATAACGCGACGGGCGTAAGTTTTGATTGTCACGCTACATGCACGTCTGGCTTCGAGTTGATGTGCTTGTGCAACACTGGACTACGGGACAAAAACGCGCCCCGCAGAGGTTGACGCTCGCGGCGCGCGGGTACCGGTGCACATGTCAGGACTCGCACGGGAACCAGACCTAGAACGTTGTCTTTATGACGCTTACGTACACACGGAGAGTGTCGTCACGGAGGCTCATAACGACGCCGAAGTGGACAAAGATGCCTCGCCAGCAACGACCAGGAGTTGGTCTAACTTGCAGACGCTAGCTCAGACTTTCACACGGCGAAAGGAAATCGATAATGGAGAACGGGAAATGATGAGAGCTACAGCTCTCGCATCGACGTCGAATGGTGACATGTTAAGCGTTGTTGCTGGAAGGAGCGTTCAAATTTTCCGCGCGGATGATGACTGGCACGTTCCGAAAGGAGGTGTTCACAGAGCGCAAGTTCAGTCTATTTCTTGGGCTTCCGATGGTCTAGCGTTCGTCATTGTTCAAGCGGCAAAGTTAAGCGTAGCCACACGCGTAGGAGAAATTGTATACGAGCGCGATGTGTCAGCTGCACCAGTTGCCTTTGCGGCGCTGGCATTGCTCAACGAAGAAGCGTATGACTTAATAAGCGTCAACCTTGTGGGAACACCGGCGTTGGTTACTCAACGCGTCGAACTCGTTCATGGTGCCGCGGTAGGTGAAACTATATCTAGAATGTTTGGTGAGGGTTTGAAAAAGATCGACTGCGCAAGTTGGTTGGAAAAAGATCGTACGCTCGTCGTTATTGGTCGTAAAAAATCTCTGTCGTCAACAGTAGTGACGATGTGGAAGTATTTTGACGGTTCAGACAAAAGCGATGCCGCGCTGATGCATTTGAAAACTATAGATTTCGGCATTGACTTGACCCCAAGGCGAAGTTTCTTTGAAACTCCGCGTGCATTATTGTCGCTGTCAGTTTTTCATGACGGCGGCGAGTGTTTGAATTTAGCCATAATATCTGAAACGGGCGCATTGAGCGTAGTTCAAATTTCAAAGAACGGCGAGTATGCCACGAAACTCAATTTTTATCACAACGTGTGCGCCACTGCATGGTGGTCATCCGAAGCTATCGCTATTGCATTACGTAACGGTGAAGTGATAGTCGAGAACGTATCCACCGGACGGCGCATACTTGGAGACGCACCAGAATGCTTTGAGACGGTTGCTGGCATGATTTCCGTTCCACGGAATGTCGACGGCACTCGGAGTGCTAGAATTTTATTGATGGAACGTCCTAAAATAGGTGGTTGGAGACTTATTTCACTCAACGAGCGCACTCCACTTGAACTAGTACACGCCCACATGGATCTCGAAGAGTGGGGCTCAGCCTTGATGTTAGCACGTCAGCATGGTTTAGACACGGATCAAATCTACAAAGCAAGGTGGACTAGTTCGCCGGCATCGATCGAAGGTATGTCTGATTGGTTGTCGCGCATAAGCGACAGACCGTGGGTAGTGGTGCAGTGTCTAATCGCGTGTGCGACATCATATGAAACGCAGCGTCACATTTTGGTTTATGGTTTGAAAGAAACCGACACGCAAGCGAAAAGAATACAAAACTCTATAAGCAACGAGCCGGAGTGGAGTTGGTGGGTGAAGTTGCGTTTGGCTCTGCTTGGTGCATTGGATCGAGCAGATACGGTCCACGAGATTTGCAGTGGTGGATTTTCTCCAAATATGTACCAAACTTTGCGGCAATCGACAATCTTGGATGCGGCCATGAACGCAGCATACTCCAGTGACTTGTTTTCGCTGAAGATTATTTTCAAGCGCCATGCGAGTTGTTTGATGCCGCGAATATTTGATGTACTTGACGCGCTGCCAGAAACATGCTCCGTTTCGTCCTACGAAACTCTCTTGCCTTGGTCTAACAATTATGTCTCGGATCGAGATTTTCATTCGTCAAAACTCAGACAAAACGATTGGGCAGAGTCGGAATACTACTTGCAGCATATTGATTCAGCGCAAGCTAACGATGACGAGGAGTTAAATCGTAGGGCTGATGTGTGCCAAGCAGTGACTGACGTTTTGCAAAGAGAGAACGTTTCACAACGCTGGCTGCAAGAAGCCACGGAGGAGTTATGTCTTATTAGGCAACGAACTCACGGATCACAAGTGCCATCATCCAGAGATATGGAGACGTGGGTCATACGAAGAGCTTGTGAGATGGACACTGCATTAGGTCAAATCACAAGCGCTCGTCAAATTTTACTCTCAGCGGCAACAGGGCTACAGTCACAAACATTGATAGACTATGCTTTCGCAGCATCGATTCTGGAAGCTGCTGTGATGACTGTTTTTGTTGAAGATGGCGTGGTTGTTGAAAGCTCTCTAGAGGAATTCTCGGCAAGTGATACTTTTGAAAGGATGAATGTACTTTTTGCTTTGCTGAGCGAGAAAAACGTGACGAGTATCATGTCAGGAGCAGTTCGCGATTTTATTGATCACGCGAGTCACAATTCTGATGAGAGAGTATGTGAGATATTACAAAGGTGGATTTTGATTGCTTCTGAAAATGCACAATATTCTTCGATGTCACACGTTGTGCGTTGGTTTTCATCTTCAAAGGAGTCCATAGATGTTGTCGGTGGCGCTGAGGCTCTTGCGGCCGTCGTTGCCGAAGCTTCGCTTTGTCAGCGCGACATCGACAACAGTTCTTTGACTGCATTGCTTGATATGCTAAATGATTTGCCAGAGTCTGTTTCAGGCGTTCCGGTAGCAAAAACAGCACTATTTCGACTTCGTGCGTGTCACGTGTTACGGCTACGTGGACTAAATATATCACTTGAGGCTATTATCAGCGCTGAAAGAAGCGAATCGCAAGCTTTGGATATAATCAGCAACTTCATCAGTAGTTTCGTTGAGAATTCTGAAGGTGAAACTACGACAAACTGGTCAATACTATGGAAAGAGCTCCTGTCGTTGCAAAGTGGGGTGTTTCATCGCTGTCTCACACATGATGGAATTCTCAGCCTACTAGTACGTGCACAACTAGAGCATGAAGATTGGGCACACGCTAAAGCACATATTCCAGCAAGCGGTACCGCAGGCACAGTAGGTGCTCTCGTAGGCGGTTTAAAAGAGCTCAGTGGCTCAGTTTCATCGATTCTTCCCGTGTCTGCAGCCGAGGACGTCATTTGCGCCGTCAGTGCTCAATTTATGCAGCAAGCACGTGATATCGAAGATAAATATGCTTTGGATGCGGAAAAGTGCCTAAAACTAATGCCTCTGAACGGCGCCGTCTCATTAAAACTAGAATTCATTAGTGCTTTACGTTCCCTTGCAGTGTTTGGTGTCCGTCGACCACCAAAAGACGTCAGTGGCGAAGTTGCGCTGCAAATGGTACTTGAAAGCTTGGTACAGTTTCCCGAGTCATATCGGTCACCCGACGAACTACAGTCGATCGCACTGCGGCTCGGTGTGACAGATACTGGTAATCAACATGCGATCCTGCTCGCGACTGGTCTTAAGGCTTTTGAACGTAGCGATTTGAGAGCATCCGTCGCTACAGCTATTCGACTGGTGAGACGCAACTACGCGCCATCATGGGAGTTATGTGCTAAAGTTGCACGTGCTTTACCGTTAGATGATGAGTCTATCAATAAGAAAGGAACGTTGCTAGCGTTTGCAGTTGCGCACGCCAACGAAGACGTTCTTCCTAGTCTACTGAGTGATTGGCAAAGTACGCAAGCGTGGGAAATGTTCAAGAAGTTTGAAAAATGCCCCGCGGACCCTGACACGCAATCATTTAAGCCAAATATCGAAGGAATTTTGGCCAAAATAACAGATATTACCACGATGCAGGCAAATATGCGCCCAATTGTGAACTTGTTTGCACAAAAACCATGTCTGGCTAATGCTCTTGATGTTATTTTCAAAACGAAAGATGATAAGGCAAAGGAAGTGGCTGGCGCGATGGCTTATGCTCTTGGCATTCATGGCGTGCATTCCTCAGATAAAATTTTATCGATAATTGCGACTCAGACAATCTTAGAAGTTGTGAAGTCCTTATCGATAGAGGAGCTGGCAGTGGACACACCTCCATCATCATTGTGGCCGTCAATTGCCATCTTGCTCATCATGCGAGATGCGCACACTGTCTCAGACGTTATTGATAATATATCAAGTGGAATTCAGGAGCGTCTAGTATTACAAACAGTTTTGAATCTAGGAACTTGCGTGCACGCGTTGCGTGTACTTCGATCGGTCGATTCGCACCTACAGCTCCCGATTCAGACCTCGCTTTTGCTGGCGCGGGTGTCGGAAGTTGAAAATAGAGAAAATTTCGACGAAGACGCTGATGTATGCTTTGCAAAGCAATTCAATTCCAGTCTCAGTTCGGTTGTTGACGCTGAGTGGCTCGCTAAAGCCATTCCGGAGATTGATGCCGGTGCGTTCACGTCAAATACTGCAGACTATCGCAAACGTGCAATCTTAGCTCTCGCGGCTGGAAGCTCACGTCTGGTCAGAGTTGGTGAATCGCTCAATCATGCTCTTCGACTTGCGCGTGCGTATAAAGTAGACGAGTACGACGTCTACGCGGCATACAGCGCTGTTTTAGCTTCCGACAACAAGCACGACGTAGTGCAGGCTGCAGAAACTTTGAAGGAAGTCCTTCCTACATTTCGTGGGAAAAGTTTGGATATAGTTTACACGTCAACGTGGAAAAGTTTGCCGAGTCACGGACATCGGGGATTTGAATCGATACGGGCGTACTTTGACGTGCTGCATGCGTGCAAGAGTATCAACATGAAAGATTATAATAATTTATTGGCAGCGATGAAATTGATCGCAGATGCGTGTCCGGAAATCGACTTGAAACTTTTCGTTGATGCGCACGGCCGTGCATCAAAGACAAATACCACTGACGTTTTGGATGCTATCAAGCGAGATGTGTGTGCTGAAAGTAATCGAACAAATTCTTACCCACAACTTATGCTGGCAAATCTTCTCAAGGCACTCGATACTTTACCTGACACAAATGCAGCACTGAACTCACAAAACGTACATTTTTCCGCAGTTTGTTCTATTTTATCGCCGCCGGCTGGAGTGTGTCGTTTAAGTTCTGCACAAAGGTGGGCACGAGTTGTCGATAGTGGCGCATTGGATAAAATTGGAGAAGATCATGCGATGGAAATGGCTCAATGTCTAAGTGCTTGCGCGCTGACTGATCAACGTTTGAAGGAATTGAACAAATTTGCATCCGAAATTTCTACGTCGTTGCAACTCAAGGCGCTGGATTATGTGCTTGGTAAGCTTGATACCTCGAAGTTAAAGGCGATTCCAGATGTATTAGATGAGCGCAACCGTCTCAGTTTCGTCAACACTGTAGCCATGAAAATGCCAGAGCTCGACGCTCATTTACTTCAAATCTTGACGAGCGATTCTAGGGAGAATCAGAGATTATCAGTTATTATTGAGAGATGGATAAGTCGAGGCGCGACATTCAGTCAAATTTCAACTCTCGCATCTATTGCTGGACAAGCTGAACTACAGTGCATGAAAGTAGATATCGATGTTACCGATGTTATCATGCAGAATCTAGACAAAGCTCTGATGCGCTCATCAAATCAGCTTGGTAAAGTCTTTGATATAGTGGAAAAGACTCTTTGGGGAGAAAATGATCTTGACGCTCTTGCTACGGCACGCACGCGCGCATTTGCCAAGCTCAAAGAACGCGTCGCGTCGAACGATGGCTCTTCGATTTCAGACGATTGTGCAAGTATTCTTGAATTGATGTCAAATATCATGTCTGGTGATGGGATTTGGCCAGGATGGGCATCATCAAATCACGGTGACGGCGTTGTCCACATCGTCAGCATGCGCACAGCGGCATTGCTGGCTCCGTTTGTCGGATGTCCGATCCCTTGTGAGGAGGATGTGCGTGATGATGCCGCGATGTGCGAATTCTTTCGAAATTCTATACTCGCTCAGGACTGCATACCTTTTGACGTGCTTTCTCAGCTGTTGACCATGTGGGCTGGTTATACTCAATCAAAGCTTGCGCTAAAACCCTGCTGGCTGGCCGCCGTAGAACGCGCATTGTTGGGCGGTACCAACAATGACGCATTGAACATCTTGAGTTTCTTGGCTGAGCAAATTCTCTGCACCTCATCTCCAGGATTGCTTTCAACGGCAGATGTGGCTCAAATTCTAGAAACCGCACAGAAAACGTCGGGAGTGGACACTGCCTTGGTCGCAAAGTTGAGGCTTTTAATAGATGCGCAAGGCATTGATACCGCCGCTTGCGAGCTGAAGGAAATTCTAGATTTGGATATGATTATGTTGGCCATATATAGAAATCGAATCGCTTCGATTGTGATGATTGATTCGGTCATTTGTGATCAAGTTGTGTCATTAGTATTGACACACCGTAGAGGTCGCGACGTTTTGATGCCACATATTTTGGCAGCCGTCACGAGGGAAAGAATGTTCAATTTGGCGTGCAACCTTGCGCTACGCCTTACTACGTCTACTCTTGATTTGTTCAGAAATGATATTGAAGGAAGGATTTTCATATTACGCAAGCAGCTTTACGCCAGGGGGCGGAAAGGAAACGTCGATATACCTCAAGCAACGAATGTGGAACAAACAACACGCTTGCATGATCTACTTTTGAGTGAGCTGACTTCCACACTGTACACGGCGTGCGCAGCAGCATCAGGAGCGCTTGAAATTGCACTAGTATCATAGATGTGCGCGCTACTACCTAGGCTTCCTAGGTCATGTTCAAACCATCCACGCAAACTTACCTCGACAGGTGGGAGGAGATCAAGACATTACACCATCAACTTCTGCCTGTGCTGGTGTGAAACATGTGAGAGACGTTAGAGCTCTTGTTCATGTTGCGTCATATGAGTGTATTGTAGTTCGATCTGTAACTTTATTTATCACAAAACTAAAAGTCTTTCATACGCACGATATATATAATCAAAATTGGACGCGCTGAGCAGCTCTTGAAGCATTGAGAACCAAAAAACTGACGCGTGTGCTGCTCATCACGCATGCGTGAACTCATCCTTAGGCGAGCTTACAACATCTTGAGGTAAAAGTTACCAGGTTCAGGAGGCCAGGTGTACAATTGCACGTCGTCGACGCAGATGGAAACTCCATTAATGTCGACATCCGTCTTCAAAACGATGTTGAGGTCAGTTTTTGGTACTTGAACATACGCACCCAAGCCAATCGCAAACTGAACGCCAGCAAAGTTCGCGGTCTTACATTTGGAAGCGATATACGCATCGGTGTACACGAAGTTGTCATTGAATTGAGCTTGCATCGCCGCGCAACTAGCTTCGCCAGTGGTGGCTTGCGCAGCCATGTCCGCACCGAGGTAGATGCGTTGTTCGGCAGTCGTCTTCGGGCCACTGCACACCATACCAGCGACGCACAGCTGCGCTGTAAGATCGGTCACTTCGGCAACCACACCGAGTTGGGCGTGCGCTTCAAGATTGGCGTCGAGAAACGGCGTAAGAGCCACTCCTGGGTCAGGTAACACAGCGGAGATTCCGCCATTGGCAACTGTGAATCCAACTTCCATGCCGGTGAGGTCCGCAGTGTACGAGAAAACCCCGGTGGCCTTCGCCATTAAGAAATAAGGAAGTGAAATACCAGCCCCCATGCTCATTCTCATGGTGAACGGGGTCATCGGAATCGGGAATTCACCTTCAAAGCTCACGCTCTTTGGCACGCCATCCACCAAGTCGAGCACGTCACCAGCCATGAAAGCTTCGGCTTCAGCTTCGACCTTGAACTCAATGTGCATGCGCATGTAAAGAACAGCAGTCATAGTGAAATCCTTCAAAGACTTCATCGCATCGATGAGCTTTGTCTTGGCGGCATTCGCCCCGTCAGTAAGAGGATCACCAAGGCGCGCACGCAAGTGCGGGAACTGAGCCATCGTCCCCGGTCGCTCGAGCCACGGATCTTCCGCCAAAGCGGTGCGGATCTTGGCAACCTGCAACATGACATGGTTCTCAATTCTATCCAAAAGCATATCATGCTGTTGTTCGATCAAGGCGAAGTGCGCTGTGGCTTGCGTGTGGATACCGTGCAAATGCTGGTAGTGGCTGGCTTCTTCGGTGGAAAGAAGCTTACGACCACCGAGGGCGTTCATCGCCGAGTCCAACGAGTTCTTCACGGAGTTTGCGGCGTTTTTCGCATCATTCACCACCCCAGTCAACGAATTGATGGGGCTCATGACTGCATTCTTCGCATCATTGACAACGTCGGTCACGCCGTCGCCGATGGAGTTGAAGAGCGGCTCAAAGAAGGCGAAGAAGGCGGCCAAAATGTTCGTCGCAACAGCTTCCGGGAACGAGAAGTCGCGAATTTCAAAGCCCATGGTCCACGTGGGCTCTGGGAATCCAGCCTTGAGCGTCGCTGGCGCGAACGGACTGTCACCAAGTTTTTCCGGCCACGGCATGTCGTACGACAAATCGAGCACAGACTCTGGCAAGATTTCATCAAGCGGAAGCGAAATTTCCATCTTTGGAGCGCTGCACGAGCCCAAATGTGCGTTTTCGCGAAGAGCAGTGTATTCAGGGACTTTTTCGGTCGTACCGCGAAGTTTGTTTCGAAGCAACTTTCGCACGCGCTCTTGGTTGAGAACGTGTCCGAAGTGGTCGTGCTTGCCGTTGCCCATCGGCGCAGCCCCGAGGGACGCGCTCGTAAAGACGCTGGTGATTTTCTTTAAAACATCCTTTGCATCTGAGGGGAACGCTGCTTTGATGAGATCGTTCACGACGTCTTCCACAAGATCGGGAATACCAGTGATAGTATTAGACACGGCGGACGTAATTTCATTCGCTTTGTTCGGAATGGTCGTCATGAGATCAGAAACGACGTCGTTGATGTCATCAATGGTGTTCTGCACGGCGTTTTTGGCGTTGTTAACAGCCCCAACCGACGCATCGTAGGCGGCAGTAAGGCTGGGATCGACAATGCACTTCGTGTTGGATTCCCGAGCGACGAAGAACGGCGAGCAAGTAGTACACTTGCCCGTGGTAACCGGACGCGCGCGTCTGCATGTAAACTTCCAAGCGATATCGACGTTCTTGCAGGGACCGGGAGTGCAACCACCACCCGTGCAACCACCACCACAACGTTTTTTACATTTACCTCTCCACTTCCACCCGCAGCAGACGGTCGGGGCGCAGACTACCGGGGCGCAGATTTGCGGCGCGCAAACGCGCTGGGACTTGCACGCACCTTTTCCACCCACGGGAAGGTCTCCGAAGTCGCACACCGGAACTGGCAAACAACTCGACGTGTAATCGCACGTGCGAACGGCCGTTTCAGGAAGCGCACAATACTGCGGCACAGCTGATCCCGAAGAGACGGTGCACGCGCCGAGGCTGGCGACATCCATCGTCGTCGAGTTCCACGCCGCGCCCAACTCGGTAGCGGCGTACGCGTCGGGCTCGCCGTACGCACCCGCGTTCGCGCGAGCGTACAAGTAGTGGCCGCGAACGATGTGTGCGGTTTCACGCACACCTCCGAGTTGTTGCACAACGCTCGCACCGCACGCCACGAAAGCAACACCCGCGCTCACGGCGGCGATGCGTCCCCAGCCCACGCGCTTGGCGTCGTTCGCATTGTCGCCTCGCGCGCGAAGCGGTCGCGCGCTGTCGCTCTCATGCGACGCATAGTACGACGACATGTCGTCACACACACCAGTGCGTGTCACGCGATCACTCGTTCACGACCTCGGTCGTCAACGAATGGCGTCGTCAGTCAAATGTCGCAACGCCGATCGCCGACGTGTCAACAAAGGTGTTGGGCTTTTTTAGTGTTGGATCGCCATCATCTTCTTCTGATGATCGCGTCGTCATGACACGTGTGTTGACGACTGCGATATGGACAGGATTTCGCCGTACTGTAGAACAAAATTCGCCTATACTTGATAAACACGCCGTAATTGTCATTGCACGGATGAACTCATACCAACAAGTTGGTACTAAATACCCGACGGAGAAGACAACCCGTCATGGCGCACGCCCCCGTCATGGCGCACGCCGTGGAGAGGAGGGAACACCATCGACTTCTGCCTGTGCTGGTGTGAAACATGTGAGAGACGTTAGAGCTCTTGTTCATGTTGCGTCATATGAGTGTATTGTAGTTCGATATGTAACTTTATCTATCACAAAACTAAAAGTCTTTCATACGCACGATATATATAATCAAAATTGGACGCGCTGAGCAGCTCTTGAAGCATTGAGAACCAAAAAACTGACGCGTGTG
>Ga0181553_10001991_pt1 | contig 18224 bp, 12 predicted proteins | sample 011ome_17_FD_133753 | JGI IMG/M metagenome (GOLD analysis project Ga0181553, IMG submission 133753) | Coastal salt marsh microbial communities from the Groves Creek Marsh, Skidaway Island, Georgia - 011502XT metaG (megahit assembly) | ecosystem: Environmental > Aquatic > Marine > Intertidal...
TCTTTCATAAAATAATGGACCATGATATGAGACTAGTCCTAATATTCTTGATTGTAATTTTTTTTTATTTTTTATAGAATTTGTTGTTTCATCTATATACATATTTTTAAAATCACTATAATATTCTGGTAGTACATTAAACCCAGCACACATATTTAGAGCCGGTACTATTTCAAAGAAATTATTAATAATGGGACTACCTGATAATAATATTAATTTAATATTCTTAGATTTCATTACCAACTCATAAAATTCATTAGCATTCCTTGAACCATTGACAATAGAATTAAATAAATTATGCGCTTCATCTATTATAATAACTTTATTATCTAATTTAAATTTATTAACTTCATATAACATTTCATCAATCAAACTATCTTTTTTTTGTAATTGAGTTATCATATTACTTGCATTCATAGTTACGAACTTATAATCTTCTACAATCATATCCATTTCTATATCTGAAATATCTTGATTTAATTTCTTATTATAATTTTTAATTTCTTTGATATAATTTGATTTTAATGATTTAGTAGATAAAATTATTATATCTCTTTCTAATTTTCTAAAATGCTCTGCTACACTTATACTTGTCAATGTCTTACCAGAACCTGTAGAATGAAAAACTAATAACCCTCTATTTAATGGGTTTTGTAAGAAATTATAAATTACATTTTGATAATCAAATAATACATTATTTTCATCATCTTTAAGATTATTAATGTAATCTAATATTAGAGATGGATATGATGTATTATTTTTTTCCATTGTATAGTTGTTTTATTTTTTAATAGAAAAATTATTATATATAATAATTTTTATCTTAAGATTAGTTCTAAACTAATATATATATATTATTATTATTATTATTAATTAAGTTAATTAACAAATATGCGAACGTATGATGGAAACAATTTCTTTATGATCTTATTTAAGAGAGTGGTACCTTATCATTTGGTTGAGGTATTACGTAATACTTGTATCGCTACATGTTTTTCTGTAATTATGGCAACATTAAACCAAGAAACTGGGTTGAATATTAGAATTACTTCACCTTGGATTAATACATTAACAGTTTTTAATTTCTTTTTGGGTATGTTTATTTCATTTAGATTAAATAGTTCATTTACAAGTTGGAGCACAGGTGTTCAAAAAATTAGTGAATTAGAAAATACATCAAGTAAATTACTAAGTTCGATATATGCAGAAACATTATCTAATCAATGTATTGATAATGGTGAAAGATTGCGGCTTGTTTTGGAATTTAAAAACGATTTGATATTATATATTGCAAGTGTATTTAAATTATGTAGCGGTGATAACGGTAGAATGGATGACCAAAGAGAATATTATTTAAATTCTAGTCAATTGAATACCAAGAAACAATTAGACACATATGTAAAGAGATCAAGAGCCATTAATACGGATATTGTAGAATCTTGTATGGAATCTAGATTCTACAATAGAATTATTGAATTAAATTTAAGACAATCTATAGGTAATATTTCTAATTATTGTAATCTACACCCATCAGTTGTTGGTGGATTTGGGGGAAAAATTGATACATTATCAAATATTACAAATACATTATATGGAATGTCTAATGTCCCAGTTGTATTTATTTATAATCAGTTTATAAATTTTGTAATCGTTAATTATTTAGTTCTTTATACTCTAACGACAATTCCAGATGCTGGTTATTGGTCATCATTCTGGGTATTTATTTGGAGTTTTATAGTATTCTTAGCAAATAGTATTGCCGGGGAAATTGACTCACCATTTGGGACAGATAATAATGATATTGAATTAGAAATTATTTTATCTAATATTAAAGATGAATATAATGGATTATATGATTTTGTTAGAAGTCAAAATTTACAATTACAATAATAACTATATTAAAATTTAAAAAAACTATTTTAGTAATAATTATTCTATGAAATACTAATATATCAAAAAAAAATATATAAAAATTTAAATAAATTAACTTAGCAAGTTATGATACAAGAATATTTAAATACTAATTACATTTATTATTTTTTTTGCATTCAGAAAACTCGTGAGAATGTATTGTAAAACAACTAGTATATTCTTCAATATCTTCAGAAAATGGATTTCTGTTAAATATATGATAAAATATAAATTGATAATCAGTATGATTTAATAAGTCAGTAGGTAATTGGAATGTTATTTTACAAGGTTCACTATCTTCTTTACATGTCCCATAACTATCATACGGAATTCTATATTTTACAATATTTGATAATTTTGTGTCATAATCAGTATTTATATTTAAACCAGTATTTGTATTAACATCACTTCTTGTTTTTAATTCTTCTGGGTAAATATTTTTGTTAGATGCTATATAAATATATGTCATTGGAGATATACTACCCCGACATTCTCTTGGGTCATTATCTATACATATATCTTTTGATATATGACCATTAGGGTTGTATGTTAATGTTATATCACTACCAGGGGCGCACCTTAATTTTGGGAACTCCTTAAAATTAAAATTTTCTGATTGTAGTATTGAACAAATAGGAGTATCACCGTTGGTATCATAAATACCGTATGTATTATATCTATCAAAATCTTCTATATCTTCTCTGGATAAATAATTTCGCGTATATCCTATAGTATTGGGGCAGCTACATGAGATTGAATCTACCCAAGTATGACCTAAAACATTATTAATATTTATTAAAATATAAAAATATAGAGAATACATTTTTATATATAATATAATAATTCTAATATTTAAATTTGATTTTAATATATTATTGATAATAATTATATAATAATGCCTCATCATTTACATAACAAAGTACTAAATATAGAACATATTAATATACATTCATTAAAGAATGAATTATGTGTGCGAGAAGATTTATTAGAATCTGATGAAGTTAATTTAATAGAAGATAAAATCAATTCTAAGAATGATATCTTATTTTTAGGAAATGATTTAACTGAAAATTTTCCATCTATGGAATATCAAATGATATTATATGGAATTTTACCGTGTGGTTCAAAAACAGTTATAGAAATTACTGGAATAGAACCATATATTGACATTAAAGGTGATAATAATATCACAGAAAGTGAAAATATATCAAATATTAGACAAATGTTATGTAATAATGATTTAAATTATACAAAATTAAAAATAAATATAGGAAAAGAATTTATGTTATATAATGAAAATGAAAGTTATTTTATTAGAATATTTTTTAAATCTTTAAAAAATAGAAAAGATGCTATTAAGTATTTTGGAAATGTAAAGATTACTACATATAATAATGATATTTCTTGCTACTATAGAGTAGTTGCCCGAGATTATAAGTTAAATTTAACATCTTGGAATATTTTATCAAATTATAGAATTATATTTAATTCTTATTTATATAAAACTAAATACCATATTAAAATTGATATAAATGATATTAAACCATATAATGACGGGGATTATTTATTATTTAAGGATATACCAAAAAAATTATTACAATTAGATAAATCTATTAGTATGTGTTTTGATATAGAAGCATATGCTGGTAATAAGTATGGTAGTATGCCGTGTGGAAAAAATGTAGAAGATATATTATTTATGTTATGTATGACATATCAATTTATTAATTCAAAAAAATATTTACTTAATATTTGTCTTGTAACTAATCCATGTGATGCTCAAGAAGATTTATTTACTATTGTATGTCATACAGAAAGTAACTTAATAAAGTTATTTGCTATAATTAATGAATTAATACAACCTGATTTTATTACAGAATTTAATGGTTCAGATTTCGATTGGCCGTTCTTAATGGATAAAGCAGAATCATTTAATGTAATACCATTCTTGGTAGAGCATATGTCAATTAAGAAATTAACTGACTATGATTTAAATGTAGAAAAAATATTAAAATGGCAATATAGAGAAGAAAGGGTAAAAGCGGAAGCCGATAGATATGTAATATCAAGAAATTTGAATTTACAAGGATATCTACCATTTGATACACGAATTGTTTTCAAACAATTATACCCAACAGAATCTAAGTCTTCATTAAATCATTATTTAATGTTAAATAATTTAGGTTCTAAAGATGATATGCCTATTGCTGAATTATTTAGAATTTTTAGAGAAGGAACTGCTACTGAGATGAAATTGGTAGCTCATTACTGTTTTATAGATTCTTGGAAATTACATTTACTTAATATTAGAAAAAATGTAATTCAAGATAAACGAGAAGTATGTAAATTATCATATACGAGTATGTTTGATGGATTTTATAGGGCTAATGGTCTAAAGGTCAGAAATTTAATTATTTCACAAGCTATACCAAAAAATTTATATATTAATAATTATAGACCTCATAATGATGATGATGAAGAAGAGAAGGGTAAATATCCAGGTGCTATTGTATTAAATCCAATTAAGGGTTTAGTATCACCAGTATATACTATAAGTGAATTTAACAATAAAATTAGTAATAATAAATTAAAACAAGATGATTTAGATATATTACAAAAATATATATGTGATAATTATGATGATATTTATATAAATAAAACTATTAATAAAAATATTAATTATGAAGAACTAAATAATGATTTACAAAGATTTACAGAATTATATATAGATTATTTAAAAGAAAATGAATTTAAATATCCAATATCTGGTTTAGATTTCTCATCACTATATCCATCATTAATTATGGCTTATAATTTAAGTCCAGAATTTTTGATTACTGATAAAAAATATTATCAATATTTAAAAAATAAAAATGTTGATTTACACGAAATCAACTTTCAATTTAACGAAAGTCCAATCGTGGCATGGACTGTTAGACACAACGAAAATTCTGATATTAGTAATTTTGGATTATATCCTTCTATACTAAAATTTCTATTTAATGAAAGAAAACAAATGAAAAAGAATTTATTTAAATATAAAGAACAGAAGGAACATTTTGAAAATACTGTAGATTATGAAAATAACGCAGAGTATTTAGATTGTGTCTTTAACTTATCATATGTAGATAGTAAGCAGAAGGCTTTAAAAGTATTTATGAATACATTTTACGGAGAATTAGGAAATCAACGATCTCCACTATTCGTATTACCTCTTGCTGGTGGAGTTACATCATCTGGGCAATATAATTTAATGATGATTCACGATCACGTTAAAAAGAGAAAGTGTAAAATATACTACGGTGATTCCGTAACTGGTGATACACCTATTATTATTAAAAGAAACGATAATATTGAAGTTATTTCAATAGAAGATTTGAATTGGTATAATACAAATAGTGAAATTATACAAAGTGGAGAAAAAGAATTAATATATGACAATATCACAGAAGTATATACAGAAGATGGTTGGACTAAAATAAAAAAGTGTATAAGACATTATACTACTAAAGATTTATTTAGAATAACCACCCATATGGGATCAGTAATTGTTACTGAAGACCATAGTTTATTAGATAATAATAAACAAAAAATTAAGCCAGGTGAATGTAAAATCGGAACAGAATTACTTCATTGGGAAAATTTAAATATTACAAAAAAATTAGATAAAATTAATATATTATCTGATTTAGATAGTATTAAAGAAATTAAAGAAAATATAGCATTTGTGTATGGATTTTTCTACGGTGACGGAAGTTGTGGTAGGTATGAATGTCCAAGTGGTATTAAATATTCATTTGCATTAAATAATCAAAATACTGATATATTAAATAAATGTATAAATATTTTCAATTTATACCATACAGACGTGAAATTAAAATTACTTGACACAATAAAAAGTAGTAGTGTATATAAAGCAAATGCTGCAGGAAATATTTCTAAACTTGTAAATTTATGGAGAACATATTTTTACTCTAATAAAAAATATAAAAAAGTACCAAATTTTATACTAAATTCAGATAATGAAACTAAATTATTATTCTTACAAGGATATTATTTAGCAGATGGTGATAAAAAAGTTAATAGAATGTGTAATAAAGGACAAATTGGATCACAAGGTCTATATTTATTATTACATAGTTTAGGGTATAATGTTAGTATAAATACAAGACAAGATAAATTAGATATTTATAGATTATCATTTACAAAAAATAAACAAAGAAAAAATCCTAATTCTATTAAAAAAATAGAATATATTGGAAAATCAAATGATTATGTGTATGATTTAGAAACTGAATCACACCATTTCGCGGCAGGAGTCGGGAAGATGGTAGTACATAACACCGATTCTCTGTATATATCGTGTCCTAAACAATGTTTTGCTAATATTAATAAAAAATATTATACGAATCAAATTAAAAAAGAAGAATATTGTAATAGTTTGGTAAAAAAAACATTTAAAGCAATTGATTTAATAAAGGATGAAGTAAATACGGTTTTATTTAAGGATAATGGAACACCATATTTGAAAATGGCATATGAGGAAGTCTTATTTCCAGTTGTATTTTTGGCAAAGAAAAAATATTATGGTATTCCTCATGAGGGTATTGTAAATTTTAAACCAAAGGATTTATTTATTAGAGGTTTAGAAGTAAAAAAACGTGGAGTATCTGAATTACTTAAAAAAGTATGTTTAAATATTATGTGGGATTCAGTATCACTGGATAATATATTTAATATTCGGGAATTAGTAGAACATAAAATTAGTTATATATTTAGCAATAAATGGGATATTAAAGATTTCGTCCAAACTGCAGTATGGAAGCCTGAAAAACAAAATATTACTATCAACACATTTGTTGATAGAATGAAAAGTATTAATGGAAAAATTCCAGAACCGTATGAAAGGTTCAAATTTGTAGTTATAAAAAAATATCCTTACAAATATGATTTAAGGGGAAGACAATTGGAATTAAAAAAAGGAGATAAGATTGAATATTTAGAAAGGGCTATTGACGAAAATTTAGAAATTGATTTAATGTATTATTTTGAAGGAGAACTAACAGGTCAATTTGCAAGGTTAATATCATATGATAATGAATTTGAAGAATATTTAGAAAATGGAAAAGTAGATGATGATAAAACATTTAAAAATTGTCAAAAATATATTTTACAATTATCAGATAAATATAATTGTAAATTTATTAATAGAGGTAAAATATTTAAGGATATTTATAGAAGTGTAAATAAAAAAATTAAGACAAAAAAGATATATGATGATAAATTAGATTTTATTATTAAAATAGGAAATGAATTACCTGATACGGGTATAGAGTATATGCTACTGGAAAATATTAAAAACTATGCTGATAATACATATAACTATAATAAAATGTCTAATAATATCATAGATAATTATAAAAATAAATATGGTAATAAGAAATATATAAATAAATTACATAATATGTATTGTAATTCATCAAAATCATATTATAGTAAATTAAATATTTCAATAGATGTTGATATTACTGCTAATAAAAATAAACTCATGGAATTACTATTAAAAGATGATTTATATAAAACTATATTTAATCTTAATAGTATTAATATTGAAAAAATTATAAATCATATCAAAAATAGGTATGAATTAGATAAAATGTGTATAGATAATGATTCTAATATACATACTCTGGATGATATATGTGATGAAGATGAGGTAGATGAGATATTAAATGATGAAGATTTATATTATAATATAAATGACTCAGAAAATATTTATAATATATATTTATATATTATAAAATTATCTTCATTATATTCAAGAAAAAAGTTAAATAGTGTATTATTTGAACTAATACATAAAAAGTTATGTTATGATAGAAATATAATACAAGCTCCAAGTAATTTTAATAAAAATGATTTTATATATGGAACATATTAAAATGAAATAAAGGTTTAATTATTATTTTTATATTTTTTTTATTTAACATTAATATATTACAAAAAAAATATTAATATTATTTTATAAACCACTTAAAAAAATATATATAATTATGTCTGGATTATTATGCTCTGGTCAGTCTATCCTTACAATCTTAGTTCTATTAATTGTATTTGTGTTTGGAGCAGAATCTACAAAAACATTCGTATCTAAAGTATATAAACAAATAAATTTGATGATAAAATCGAGGCAAGAACCACAAGGAAAAGCATTGGGTTTAGAAAAACAATTATTAAAAGATGATGAATATGAAGTTGAAGAAGAACCTGAAATGGGGCAACAAGAAATTGTAGAAGAATTTAATAATGACCTTTATAACTCAGACGTTGAAATCGATCTTGAATCATCTGACTATGAAGCAGCACTTAAGAGTATGGTTTTAGAACCAGTTATATTTGAACAACATAAAAAATTTAACCAGGAATTGATGCACAGAGTAGGTGGTACTTCATCACGAAATCCTGTGAGAGATGATAACATTGATGTAGTGCCATGGGTTGGACTTCGTCGACCACAATATCAAAAAATCAACCCTAATGATAGTTCAGCTCGTACTGTACCATCGGTTAAGGATTCTGATGATTTGGCAAATTACCAACAAATTATGTGGAAACATGCAGCTTAAGTTAAAAAATATAAATCTATTCTATTTTTTTTATTTTAAATATATGATGAAATTATAATATATAACTATGATAAATAATATAGTAAATAAAGATGACCAATTTTATTTAGATAATATAAATAGATATTCTGATAATGAAAGTGAAATTGATAGTGATATTGATGGTGATAGTATTGATAATGATATTTGTATTGATATCAATGATAACTCCAAACGATTTATCCCAGTAACACCAAGTGGTTCTTATATTTCACACAATTCTTTAGATGATAGTATGAGACATAGTAATAATAGTTTATCTGATTTACCTATTATGGAAGATATTAAATTAATTAGGAATAAGTTTTATATACGTGATATATTTATTAGAGAACTATTATCTGAATTTATTGGTTCATTTATTTATATGTTAATAAGTAATAATATTTATGCTAATGTTATCATAAATGGGACTTATAATATAACATTTATAGACTGGATACTTATTAGTATCAGTTGTGGTATTAGTTTAGTATTTGGTATGTATATTACAATAATTAAAGGAGGTGGTGGATTTTTAAATCCTATAATTGCTTTTTCGGTATATTTATTAAAAGGGATGTCTGGTATAAAATGTTTCTTATATCATATTATATATTTTGTTGCCTCTTTCTTAAGTTCGTTTTTAATTTATATTATAAATATAAATAGAATTAGAGAATTTGGTTATGGAAAAGATACATCAAATATATTTACATCATATAAAAATGATGGAATATCATCATTTAATAGTGTAGTTGTTGAATTTGTTTTAGTTATCTTATTTATTTTTATATTTTTAACACTATATGATGACTTTTTAATAAAAAAAAATATAATGTTATACTGTAAATTAGTGTGTTTATTATTTATAATATTATCATTATCATTCGGATTTGATGTCCAAATGGCTATTAATCCAGCAATGGATTTTAGTTCTCGTATATTTTTGTCAATAGCACCATGGGGTAGTAGTGTATTTAAATATGGCAATTACTGGTTCTGGATCCCACTCATAATACCATATATAGCATCAAGTATTGGATGTGTTCTATATTTTATTTTAATAAAATCACAATAATAAAAATATTTATAAAAAATAATAATTATAATTTTTTTATAATTAATATCAACTCCTTTATTTTAATACTTTTTTCATTAATTATATTTTTTTTATATATTATATATTCATTAAGATTTCTGGTATTATCATCATCATTACTATTATCGCTACTGCTATCAGAAACATCATCATCCCAAATATCTTTTAATAAGTCCATATAATATATAATATATTTTTATATTTTTATTTAATATCTTAAGTACTTTCTTCTTTTAATTTATACTCAGTTAATGAATATAGTGTTTTTATTACTATATCATCTAAATTATCTAAATTTATTCTGATACCATCACTTACTTCTTTAATTTGTTTAATATCAATTTTTGATTTTAATAATTGTAATATTGATTTTTTATTTTCTATATTTAAATCATCTGCATATTTTCTAATAAATATTTTCATCTCGTTAATTGATTTTGTCATTTTTAAGTCTCAAAGATATAATATAAATATAATATAGATATATATTTAAATTAGTTATGAAAAAATATAAACATATATTTATAAAAATATAAACTTAGAATAATTTATAATTTATTCTGTCTATATATATCAAAAACACTTTCATTATCATTAAATATGTCATCATCAGAATATGTAACAGACATTTCATTTACTGATTTTATATGTTTATAATATTTTGTTAAATAAATAATATAAGGAATTAAACTATTTTCTTCTACTGGATAATTTTCATCACTAAATTTCTTTTGATTAGTTTTATTAGTTTTATTTACAAGAAGAAAACTTTTTTTACTAATATCATATGATGCTGGTAAATATATGGTATTTGTCTTATCAGATTCCAATTTATCAAAATCCAATAAATTTATTTCTTTATTATTTTTATTAATTTTTTTTATTGATTTATATGGATATAATAATTCATTAAAATGATCCCACCTATTATTTTTTAATGATAATATCTTCTTTTTTTCTTCTTCAACACTTTCAATTTTTTTAATAATATCTAAATTATTTAATTCTGCAATTTGTATATCAGTTAATTTATTAATATTATAATAAGTATCATCACCAATAGATTCTAATAATGGAACAAATGGAAATGCATTTATAGAAATTGAATCCTCACCAAGATAATATTTACATACACCTATCTTTATTGGTATAATTTGCCCAGTTTTATAATCTGATAATCTGTCTTCATATTGAATAAATATAGAAGAGTTTTCTGATTGACATATAATTTTTTGTTCTGTTATTGCAGTAATTTTAATATTATTTACAATATCATATTTATCATATTGTAATATACTTGCTTCAAATTTTACAGATATATTAGCAGAGGCATTTAAGTCTTTATTATTAAAATTGATATCAGACCTGGCAATAATTTTATTAATTGATAAAATAAAACAAGACTTATAACATTTTCTTTCTAAGTCTTGTTTTATTTTATCAATTAATAAATCATTAATATTTGTTTCATAAATTTCATTTACACTAACTAAAGTAATATTTTTTTTGAATACTCGTGTAAAATTCATTTAAAATTGATTATAATATTATATTTAAAATAAAAGTTAAATTTAAAGTATATATATTAATTATAATAATAAAATCAATTTTATTTTAAATAATATAATGGAAAATAATAATAATTTAAAAAGAAAGATAAATAATATTAGAAATGATGAAGATATATCTAATTCTAATAAAAAGGCAAAAATAACAGAACTTGAAGAACAAATTATCCAAAATATTAATAATGATTTAACTCTTTCAGATGATAAAAAAAATAAAAAGATAAAAAAAATAATTATAAGAAATATACAAAGAGATGATACATTAACATCTTCCAAAAAAATGGAACTTTATGGAAAAGTGATGATATCTGATTATAAAACTTATATCAAACAGAAAGAAATTGATATTCCAGAAACTTCTAATAAATCTAAATCATTTTATGATGAAAGGAGTAATACATATGGATGTGACCATTATCCTAAAAATTGTAAAATTAAATATAAATGCTGTGATAAATGGTATACTTGTAAATTTTGTCATAATGAAAAAGAATTTCATACAGCAAATAAAAATGATTGTGAAAAAATCTCATGTCTTAAATGTAATACTATTCAAGAAATTTCTAATGAATGTATAAATTGTAATATAAAATTTGGAGAGTATTTTTGTAAAAAATGTACTAATCATAATAATTTTGATAACAATTTATTTCATTGTAATAAATGTGAAATGTGTATTCAAGGTGATAAAAAAGAATTTAGACACTGTGATAGTTGTAATATGTGCTTACATATATCTATTATTAATAATCATAAATGTATTGCTGACCGCAATATGTCAAATTGTCCTATATGTCATGATCAAATATCAGATTCTGCAATTGCTCCAATGATATTAGAGTCTTGTAATCATATCATTCACGTAGATTGTTTCTCTAAATATATGAGACACGGTTATAAATGTCCTATATGTTCTAAAACAATTACTGATTTTGGATTTTATAAAGATATATTTACTGATTTTGATAATATTTTAGAATATGAAAGAAATGAAATACCTGAAGAATTTAAAAATACTATGGTAAAAATTAGTTGTAATGATTGTAATGAAAAAACTGAAACTACTTATCATTTTGAATTATTAAAATGTCAAAATGATATATGTAATTCATATAATACAACTATTATATCAATACACCACGATTATTATATTGAAAGTGAGATAGAAGAAGATGAAATTGAAATAGAAGAAGATGAAATTGAAATAGAAGAAGATGAAATTGAAATAGAAGAAGATGAAAGTGAAATAGAAGAAGATGAAAGTGAAATAGAAGAAGATGAAAGTGAAAGTGAGATAGAAGATATTGAAGATATAATTGAAGAATTGATTAATAGAGTTGTTTATGGAATGTCATAAACAAATTATACAGTACACATTAAACACTCTTCTTCATCATTAATAATATTAGATTTCTGTTTATTTTTTTGCATTTCTTTAATAATATCAACATCAACATTAAATTTAATAGCATTAGCAATTGTTCTTGTTCTTAAATAATAGCTTGATGTTTTTAATCCCTGCTTCCATGCATATACATGCATTGAAGTCAATTTATTAGTATTTGGTTCTTGCATAAATCTATTGGATGAACTTGATTGACATACATAAGCTCCTCTATCTCTATCCATATCAATTAAGTCTTTAATTTTATATTCCCAAGATATTTTATATATTTCTTGAATATTTTTAGGAATTTCATTAATTCCTTGGATAGATCCATCATTTGCAATAATCTTTTGTTTAATATTATCACCCCAAATACCTAAATCAATTAAATCTTGAATCAAATACTTATTAACAATTTGAAATGATCCAGATAATACCCTTCTTAAATACATATTTGACGTAATTGGTTCAAAATTTTCAGAAGTTCCTAAAATACTTGCAGTAGATGCAGTTGGCATCAATGCAATATTCATAGAATTATATGAACCGTATAGTTTAATTTTCTTTCGTAATCCCTCCCAATCCCATTTATCAAAAATTGGTTTAGTTTTCCATAAATCAAATTGGAAGACACCATCAGATAACATAGATGTGTTGAAATTAATATAACTTTTATTAAATTTTATTGCCAATTCATTTGATGATTCCATTGTAGCAAAATACATTGTCTCGAATATTTTTTTGTTCAATTCCTTTGCTTTATCACTGGTATAAGAACATCTAAACATAATAAATACATCAGCAAGTCCAGACACACCTATGCCAATTGGTCTATTTGATTTATCGCTATGATTTCCTTCATTTGTTGGATAAAAGTTATTATCTATAACCTTATTTAAATTATATGTTACAATTTTAGTATTTTCGTATAATTTTTGGTAATCAAAATATGGGATATTATTATCATATGAAACATATTTAGGTAATGTAAGTGATGCCAAATTACAGACACCAGTATTATATTCATCAGTATATATAGTGATTTCACTACAATTCATACTATACATACCATTAAATACACCCATATGATTATTACCAGAATTAAAGCAATATGTGTCATGTAATCCATCAAGATCTTCTATAGATTTAATAAATACTTCTTCTCGTCTTTCATATATAGGAATATTAAAATTATATTTTAATAAATTAGTTTTAATACAAAGTTCATTATATAAAAAATGGGTTTCATTTTCATCAAAATAAAGTTTATATAATTTACATGTATTATCATAAGATAAATGTGTGTTAATACCAATTGTATTACTTAATAATTTTACATTATATAATATATCTCTAACGGTGGATTCTACAAGTAGAGATTGTGTGTTGTTTTTAGATGTCAAAATATTTGCAGCTCCGTCTAAAAATCCTCCTAACCAAGTTAATTTATCTAATAAACTTGCATTTAGTGGTACTATAGTAATATTTTTATTGTTATATAATCCTAATTTAATATACCCACTGGTATTATTTATATTAAGAACTCTACTATAGTTAATATATTTAAGTAACTTCATTCTTTCACCAGTTAGAGTAATACTATAAGTATTACAACTATTTTCACCAACAGCATTATATAATCCACTAGTATATGCATGTGATATACTATCATTACCATTAATAACAGGAAATTCGATCGGCAATAATTTATCACCAGGTTTTAAATTATCGGCTTGGATAATACTTACTTTATTATAGTTATTAACTATTTTAAATCTGTGATATTTTGTGCATTTTAATTCACAACCATCAGAAGTAGATATTTTTAACAACTTTTGACCTTCTCCTGTTTTATCAACTGGTGATTCTGTAAATTTTTCACCGTCCCAAATATCGACATATGTTTTTTCCAAATACCCAATTTCTTCATATCCATTTTTTGTTAAAATCTTAGTATCTCCAGATACACATAAATTAGAACTTTTAATAATTCCTAAATTATTTTGATTACATTTTCTATTTACATTATCTTTATACATAATATAAGGCATCCCACTTTCCATCTGAATTTCTAAAATATGTCTCCACAAGTCTTGAATATTTACTTGTTTTTTGTATCTTTTCATATTTTCATATTTTAAATATTCTACAGTAAAATTATCACCATATGTAGTAGTTAATAATTTGCATTCATTAGGACAGAATAACGACCACATTATTTTATCATTAGTTTTTGTTGATTCTATTAATCTTTCCATAAAAATATCTGGAATCCATAAAGCTAAAAATAGGTCTCTTGCTCTTAACATTTCATCCCCAATAGGTTTCTTCAAATCTAAAAATTCACTAATATCAGAATGCCACGGTTCTAAATATACTGCAGTAGAACCTTTACGCTTCCCTCCTCCTTGATTAACATAACAAGCCGAATCATTAAATACTTTAAGCATAGGAACAATACCATCCGAAACACCGTTAGTTCCGTTAATCAATGATCCGCGAGCTCTAATATTAGTGGAGCATATACCAATACCACCTGACCATTTAGAAATTTTGGCAGTATCAGTAAGTGTTTTATAAATATGATTTAAATTATCTTCCAAGTTTAATAAAAAGCAAGATGATAGTGATGATGTATTAGTACCTGCATTAAATAGGGTAGGAGTTGCATGTGAGTAATATCCCTGTGATAATAGGTCATATGTATTCATAACTTCTTCAATAGTAAAATCATCATTTAATTTTCCGTTATCATCAATATAACATAAATGAATGCCAAGTGCTACCCTCATATATAAATGCTGTGGTCTTTCAATTATAATATTTCTACTTGGATTAATTTGTTTTAATAGATATGATTTTTTCAATGTAAGGATACCAAAATATTCAAAATTATAATCTCTACTATAATCTATTGTATTATTGATAATATCCTTATAATATTTAGCAAATTTTATTAATTTTTCATTAATTAATAAAATATTATCACCATTTGAATTTTTATAAGAATTGGCATTAATGATTGTTTTAATAAAACAATCATCAGTTTCCTTATGAAGTCTAGAAATTTCTATTCTACTTGCCAATTTAGAATAATCTAAATTGTTTGTAATCAAACTTCCACATATTTTTGAACTTAATTCATCTAACTCATATGTATGTATCTTATCATAAATCCCTTCAATAGTTTTAATAGTGATTCTATGTGGTAAAATATTTAACTTAGGTTTCATATTTATTAAACTAGTTAATCTATTTAATATTTTATTGTAATCTAAATCAATTTCTTGACCCTTTCTATTTATAACTTTACTAATATCATTGCTATTCATTATAAAATAATTAATATCAAGTTTATTATTATTATAATATTATTATAATACTATTTATTTAAATCTAATTATATTTACTTATTTAAAATTGATTTAAATAAATAAATATATATAAATAATAAGAGTAGATATATTATAATAATAATAATAAATTTAATACATAAAATGAACTTCCAAAAATTTCTTACCGAAAAAACTAATCAAAACGTTCAGCTACCAGAAATCAGAACATTTTTATATAAAAATTATATAAAAACTATTATTGAGGATACTAGTTCTTCAAAGAAACGAGTATCATTTATATCAAATCGTAAAAAATCTAATTTTAGTAATCCATTATCAGCAGAAGCGAATGGTATTATTACTGAATATGATGAAGATTTAAATAAATGGGAAATTATTATGGTCCCAACTTGTAATTTTAATACAAGTTTAATTAAGATGAGTAATGTAGAGCATTTTTATAATCAAAAATTTTATAATGTATATAAAGCATATGATGGAACTATTATAAATCTATATTACTATAGAGGAGAGTGGAAAATTTCTACTAATAAAGGATATGATGTTACGAATCTTCCAATAAATGAAAAATATACATATCAAGAATTGTTTTTATATTTATTGTCATCATATCCAGAATTTAATATAGATAACTTGGATATAAATAAAACATATACATTTTGTATGAAATATGATAAAATACATCTATTTAAAGAAATTAATAGTAGCTCAAATTATATTATTTTCATACAGTCGGTTAATTTAAACGAAAATTTTAATATTAATGAAAATGAAAATATTGGATTACCAATTCAAGAAAAATATAATAATATGTTATTTGTTGAATTATTTACAAATAAGAAAAAGTCATTAAATGACTATAAGAATTATTTTAAAAATAATAATACTAATTATGAAAATAATTATGGTTATATTTTAAAATCTAATAATAAACAAATTACTCAACAATTTTCTAATATATATTTAGAAAGTGAATTAATGAAAAATATTAGAAAATTAATTTATGACCATAGGTTCTTATCTGAAGAAATTATACAAAATAACTTATATACATATAATATGACTTTACTAAATATTATAAAAAATATTATTACTAATAATAATGATGATTTTAAAAAAATCTTTCCCCAATATAGTAAAAAATATGATATAGTCAAGCAATTTCTATTAAATGATTTACATTTACATATTCTAAAAAATATAAAAATTTATTCCAAATACTATCTATCAAAAAAGACAATTGATACAGATAATTTTTATATAACACAATACAACATCAATGAGGTTAATAAATTAGCATATAATATATATATATATATTATTCATAATAGCATATGTATTAATACTAATGATGGAAAATCTATTTTAATTGATTTATTAGATATCAAATTTATAGACTCATATTATAAATGCTTAATTTCTATATTTGAATAAATAATTATTATTATTTATTATTTTTTTTTATTATATATAATATATAATAAAAAATTATGGAAGGTGAAAAATTAGATAAAAATGACAGGGCAGTTCAGTTATTTTTAAACGGTCAATTTAAAAAAATGCGTGATAATTTGGGTAAAGGTAGTAAATTAAAAAAAACTGAGACATCTTATATGGAAATGTGTGATAGTATGGCAACTGATTATAATAATAGACCACCTACATCAATGGTAAAAAAAAATAACTGTAATAAAAGAAGGTTAGCACAAATTGCTGACCAAGAATAAATTAAAAATCACTAATATTATATTTATTAATATATTCACTTTCATTATCATAATCACTTAATATTTTTTTTAATAATAATACTTCATCATCAATTGTATTTTTTTGTCCTATTTCAAATATTTTTTTTGTATTTGAGATTTTTAAACTCCTATTTTTAAAAAATTCCGAATTAATATTTAATAATTTTTCATTAATAGAACTATTTCCATCAACTCCTAAATAAAAATTATACTGTTTTGATGGTATGTTATTATTATCATTTTTAACATTATCAATATTAAAAATATTACTAATTATATCATTATCTTTTTTTTTCATATTAAATTCTTTAAAATAAGTAGTAAGAAAAATATAATTAGGAAATTCATTAGTTGTAATATTATTTTTGATATTTTCTAAAAATAATAATGAGTCATTATGTAAATCATCTATTAATTTTTTTACTTGTATATCTGGTTCATTTGTTTTAAAATATATTATAAAATATTCAGTCAATTTAAATATATCATAAGCAGATAGATTAACAAA
>Ga0181553_10002003_pt1 | contig 18135 bp, 8 predicted proteins | sample 011ome_17_FD_133753 | JGI IMG/M metagenome (GOLD analysis project Ga0181553, IMG submission 133753) | Coastal salt marsh microbial communities from the Groves Creek Marsh, Skidaway Island, Georgia - 011502XT metaG (megahit assembly) | ecosystem: Environmental > Aquatic > Marine > Intertidal zone...
ACTTCAGCAGCAATTGTAGAGTTGTTCGGACTGACTACTTCACCAGAGACCCAGGCAGTTGGACGTAATTGAGTGGTGATTACAGTCGTGACATTGACGTTCGCAGGAAACCCCTGTGCCATCACAGACACAGACACCAAAACTACGAGTAAAAGGCTTAACAAACGCATGAAAATAACCACTGAAAATTAAAACAGATGAAGTATAGCTCAAGACGCGCAATTCAGCTAAGATTCTAGAATTTAGAATGTAAAATTATATGAAGGTATTTTAAGCCAGATTAAATCGTATAATCTGGCTAGTTAGACTCAAAATGGGATGTCGTCATCAAAAACATCATTGGTCGATGGTGTTGCTGGCTGTTTTGCAGGAGCAGCACTCTGAGGAGCGCTTTGAGGAGCAGAGAATCCACCTGCAGCAGCACCCGCTGAGGCTCCGCCACCACCCATGCCACCTTGTCCTCGAGAGTCGAGCATCTGCATGTCATTCGCGACCACCTCTGTGGTGTAGCGATCTGAGCCGTCCTGAGCCTGCCATTTGCGTGTCTGTAGCTTACCTTCGATATAGACTTTTGAGCCCTTCTTCAGGTATTCACCGGCAATTTCACCCAGACGACGGAACATCACTACACGATGCCATTCGGTTTTTTCACGATTCTCTCCGCTGGCTTTATCCTGCCAGGTTTCACTGGTTGCGATAGAGACATTCACCACGGCATCACCATTAGGCATATACTTAACTTCAGGATCCTGTCCTAAATTACCGACCAAAATTACCTTATTTATGCCACTACGCGCCATGTAGAAATCCTCTTTATATGAATTATTTTAGACGTCATAGGATACCACTCTCAGGGCTGAATGGTAGGGCTTTTTACTGTTTTATGTGTCAGTTTTTTCTGCGACTGGTTGTAACCAGATTCTGATTGCTATGAACCAAATAAGGCAAATCAAACACAGAATCCAGAACAAGATCTGTTCGTCAAGTGCCTGCAGACAGTAGCCGGCAAGTAAACCGCCCATAAATGCCCCGGAAAATTGGCTGGTGGAGTAAAATCCCATGGCCGTACCGAAATGATTTACTGCACACAAACGAGACACACTAAAGGGGATCATGGCTTCCACAAAATTGAAGGCAAAAAAGAACAGGCCCAGACAAACAAATATCACCATCAATGATGGCTGCACAGACAGCAATAATGTGGCAACAACCAGCATGAATAACGCCAGTGATATGGCCGTCACATGTTGTTGCTTCTTCTCAGTCCAAATCATCATGGGCAACATTAGCAGGAAGCTGGCCATCATAACCGTTAGATAAGTAATTGAGTGATCTTCCAGTGGTAAGCCATTGCTAAGTAACTTCAGTGGAATAACCACAAACATGGCAGTTAACAGCAAATGAAGTGCAAAAATGCTGGCGTTCATCAACTGCAATTGCTGATTAGCAAATACCGATTTCATTTGTGCTGTTACCGGTAAAACATGGGAGTTGTCGATATGAATTTTTTGCTCTTCGGGCACTAACCAAACCACCACAGCAATCGCGGCAATCGATAACACAGCGGTGAAATAAAATAACCCACTAACGCCAATATGCACTGTCAGCCATGGCCCGAGGATCAGGGATAGAACAAAGGCAAAACCGATTGTTGCACCAATTGCTGCCATTAGTTTTGAGCGCACCTCTGGCCTGCTTAAATCTGAAACAAACGCCATTAATGTACTGGCAATGGCACCGGCACCCTGAATCGCACGACCTATAACCAGCATTGTTAAGGTGGTACTTTCAGCGGCTATGTAACTACCTAAAGCAAAAATTAATAACCCGGCGATGATGATTGGCTTGCGACCAAAACGGTCTGATAAATAACCCAGCGGTATTTGCAGTAAGGCCTGGCCAAGACCGTAGATACCAACCGCAAGTCCGGCTAATATGACACTATAATCTGGTAACCCTTGGGCATAGACAACCAGCACCGGCAATACCAAAAACAAACCCAGCATACGCAGACCATAAATGCCAGCGATTGTTATTGCTGCTCGTTGCTCCAGTTGGGTTAATTTCATCGTAAATAGAGTTTCTGTTACCGGTCCTCTCGAGGAGGCGTTATACTATCAGTTTTGCCCAGAAATAGTGTAATTAATTAGCGCCCAGTCAAATAGTTCTTAAGATGGAAAAAATCGAAATTCGTGGGGCAAGAACCCACAACCTGAAAAACATAGATGTCAGTCTTCCCCGTGACCAGTTTATTGTCATTACTGGACTATCTGGCTCGGGTAAATCCTCATTGGCGTTTGACACCCTTTACGCCGAAGGTCAACGTCGTTATGTCGAATCATTATCGGCTTATGCCCGACAATTCTTGTCTTTAATGGAAAAGCCCGACTATGACCACATTGAAGGGTTGTCCCCAGCAATATCCATTGAACAAAAGTCGACCTCACACAACCCACGTTCAACCGTGGGTACAATCACCGAAATTTATGACTACCTGCGCCTGCTATTTGCCCGTGCCGGTATTCCGCGTTGTCCCAACCACAATGAGCCATTGGAAGCACAAAGTATCAGCCAAATGGTCGATCAGGTTTTAGTCTTGCAACCAGAGACTAAAGTGATGGTCCTCGCTCCAGTGATCAAGGAGCGTAAGGGTGAGCATTTGCAACTGGTTAATGAGTTGCAGGCACAGGGCTTCATTCGCGCCCGAGTGGATGGTTTTGTGGTCGATCTGGCAGAGATGCCGACCCTCGATCCAAAGAAAAAACACACCATAGATGTGGTTGTCGACCGATTGAAAATTCGTGATGATATCAAGCAGCGACTGGCAGAATCATTCGAGACTGCGACTGATTTAGGAGACGGTCTGGCAAAGGTTGCGTTTATGGATGGTGATCAACCTGACATGCTATTTTCGGCACGGTTTGCCTGTCCAGTCTGTGGCCATAGTATCGCCGAATTAGAACCAAAGCTATTTTCATTCAATAATCCAGCCGGAGCCTGTAGTACCTGCGATGGCCTTGGAATTCATCAGACTTTTGCGCCTGAGCGGGTAATAACCAATTCTGAACTACCTATATCCGGTGGTGCTATCCGTGGTTGGGATCGCAGAAATATCTATTATTTTCAGATGCTTAACTCGCTAGCTATACATTATGACTTCGACATTGATACAGCATTTGAAGACCTGCCTGAGGATATTCAAAAAATCATCTTGTATGGCAGTAGACGCGAGGCAATCACCTTTACTTACGTCAATGATCGCGGTGATAAAGTCAACCGCCGCCATCCGTTTGAAGGTGTCATACCAAACATGGAGCGACGTTTTAAGGAGACCGAGTCGATTGCTGTCCGTGAGGAGTTAGCGAAGTATCTGGTGACTACCAGTTGCCCATCCTGTGACGGCACCAGGCTGTGTCGTGATGCACGCCATGTGTTTGTCGATGAGTATGACTTACCTAGCCTCACAAAGCGTTCCATTGGCGATGCACTAAAAGTAGTCGAGGGGCTGTCTCTTGAGGGCTATCGTGCGGAAATCGCCGATAAAATCATCAAGGAAATCATCGCTCGACTTGGCTTTTTGGTGAATGTCGGACTCGATTATTTATCAATGGAGCGCAGTGCTGAGACCCTCTCTGGCGGCGAAGCGCAGCGAATACGACTGGCGAGCCAGATTGGTGCCGGTTTAGTAGGAGTGATGTATATTCTCGATGAGCCCTCCATTGGTCTTCATCAGCGAGATAATGAACGCTTATTGAAAACACTCATCAAATTGCGAGACATGGGCAATACCGTACTTGTTGTGGAGCACGATGAAGATGCCATACGCAAAGCCGATCATGTACTGGATATAGGCCCAGGCGCTGGGGTGCACGGTGGCGAGATTGTGGCTCAGGGAACGGTCAAACAACTTATCGCCAATAAAGATTCGCTCACGGGTCAGTACCTGTCAGGGAAGCAGGCTATTGAAGTACCTAAACAGCGCACAGAATATGATCCGCAACTGATGCTAATTCTGACAGGCGCTACGGGTAATAATCTTAAGTCTGTAACTCTGGAAATTCCGGTTGGGATCATGACCTGTATTACGGGTGTTTCCGGCTCGGGTAAATCAACGCTGATTAACGATACATTGTATCCACTGGCAGCGACAAAATTGAACCATGCCACGACATTAACAGCCGCTCCTCACCTCAGTATCGATGGCTTACAATTTCTTGATAAGGTGGTCGATATTGACCAAAGTCCTATCGGACGCACACCCCGCTCAAACCCCGCAACATACACCGGCATATTTACACCGATCCGCGAGCTATTTTCCGGCACTCAAGAGGCTCGCTCGAGAGGCTATAAACCTGGACGATTTAGTTTCAATGTTAAAGGTGGGCGATGTGAGACATGCCAGGGTGATGGCTTAATCAAAGTAGAAATGCACTTCCTTCCGGATATCTATGTTAAGTGCGATGTATGTAAAGGTAAGCGCTACAATCGGGAAACATTGGACATCCAGTACAAGGGTAAAAATATTCACGAAATACTCGAAATGACCGTCGAGGACGCGCGGCAATTTTTTGATGCCATTCCAGCTATCAAACGTCGTCTGCAAACCCTGATGGATGTCGGCCTGTCCTACATCCGGCTTGGACAATCGGCAACTACCCTGTCTGGGGGAGAAGCACAGCGGGTGAAATTGTCAAAAGAGTTATCCAAACGTGATACAGGCAAAACGCTCTATATTTTAGATGAACCCACAACCGGTCTGCATTTTCACGATGTCAAACAGCTGTTGGCCGTGCTACATCGACTGCGCGATCATGGCAATACCGTGGTGGTCATTGAACACAATCTCGATGTCATAAAAACCGCAGACTGGATTATCGATTTAGGTCCTGAGGGTGGTGACGGTGGTGGTCAGATCATTGCAGCTGGGACCCCGGAGGATGTCACCGAAATTGCCATCTCTCATACCGGTCGCTTTTTAAAACCCATGCTGTAAGGCACCGTGTGAATCTATAGCTCACTATCCTGAGCTATTAGGTTCGCCTTGACCTGATATAGCTCCACCATAGTTCCCCACTGCTGAATACTGACCCGATCGGTGACTGGTTTTGCTTTAAAAACCAGAACTGTTCCATCTGTTTGATATTCCTCAGCGAGGTTGGTTGGTAAGTAGCGCTCGCCATCAGCTGTCACTAGCCCGTAGAAGCCACCTTCCAGATCAATATATCTTACTGTTGCTGTAATCATTTTAACCTGTGCCTCCGCAAGCTGTTGGGCAACTGCTTCAACCTGATTCTTCGGCTTTTGCGTGTCTTGCTGAACCGGAGCAACATTTGTCGACTCCGGCTCAGAACAACTGGCCAATAACAGGACACATATCACAAACACTAAACGATACATATTATCTCCCATGGCCGCTCGTCAGTGAGCAGTTACGCCACAATCTGGCAATGAACAACATCATCAGTACCATGACTGTCCAGGGTCCGGTGGAGCCACCGCCGCCTCCACCACCATTCGAGGGTGGTGGGGGTGGGGGTGGTGCAGTGACGGTGATTGAAGTCGAAGCGGTTACTTCAAACTCGCCATCACTCACGGTTACCTGGAAAGTCAACGTACCAGAGGTTGCATTGGCATTACTCACAGTCGCTGTCGATTGATCAGCGTTGCTAATGGTGACCGTTGGTCCTGCTGTTTGGGTCCAATTGAAGGTTAGATTATTACTGTCAACATCCGAAGCATTAGCAGTCAGTGTGACTGTACTGGAACCAGATGAAGTCGCAGTTACTGTCGGTGGATCATTGACAGGTGTCACTTCGATGAGGAAGCTATCAATGGCCGATATCTGTGGATCATCATCACTCGTGATCGTTATAGTTACAGCTATTGAACCATTGAAGTCAGTGTCAGGTGTGATATCAAACATCGCACCAGATGACATACTACTCAGTTCACCCACTGTGCCAGAATCAGCGCTAACGGTAATGGTATTGTTCGCTGAAGGCGAGGTATAGTTAACGGTAATCGTGATCGGTGTATCTTCTTGGGTGTTTAAGGTACCTATGCGTGGATCAATCACAATGTTGCCGCCCACTGTTAGGTCATACTCTCTGGATTCAGGCATTCCTCCAGCTAATGACACATCACTGGTCAATACGGTTGTCAGTGTTTGCAATGTCGTACCGGCATCGACTATCACATCGAACGTCAGGGTTAATGGGTCACTGTTGGGAGTTACCGCCTCGTAACAAACCACCAGAGTATCATTGACCTCAGTAAATGATCCGGTATCACCCAAACCATCGTCGTAGAGACCTCCGACATAAATGAGATAATCACCGCTGGTACCATCGCCATTTTCCCAGCCAATGGTGCCACCCATGTCATCGCCGCCCCCTTGAGTGACATTAGCGTAGGCAAAATAGAAATCACCCGTGTCGCTGTTGATCAGCATCTCAAAGTCCAACATATCAGTAATGCTGGTATCGCCATCGTAGTAACTGAATGGTCGCATATCATCAAATTCGACGATAACCCAAGGACCTGCAGAGGCCACACTCACACCAGAACCTGTCTCTTTGCTGAGTTGGAAGTCGCGCCACAATGGAGCCACCAGATTGTTTGGCTCTTCAGCGGATGGAACGCGCTGATGCACAAAGGATGTATTCGGCGGTGCCGCACCCAAGGTGATGATGCCATTGGCTGAAATATAGAAATCATCATATACGGTATCCAAAAATTTGAACGGAATGGCATACCGTGTAGCGCCCTCGTCACCATCCATGGAGTTAAAGTTAACACCAAATTGTTCCAGATCCAGATAGCCACTGCCCTGCCCTAAGTTTGGCACTTGGCAAGTACTATCAGTGACACTGGTTGATGATAGGTAGGTATTCAGGGATGGATCATAGGCCGCTCGGCTTGGTGACCAGCTGACCTGACTGCCATTGGCGGCACTCGAGACGTTTGCCACTGAGCCATCAGAGGTAGCAAAGGATGTTTCATCAACGGTCAGACCCACGGGAATGAGCGCATCGATAGTATAGTCAATCGCTTCATCTGAGGGGTTTGATTGTACATCAACAGTGACCGTTACACGATCACCCTCTGCCGGTGTAGTATTACTGAAACTTAGACTCACATCATCTTGGATTCGATTCAGCACCACAATCGTACGTCCCAGATTTCCAGCCGAACCCGGATCAGAGTCAGTCGCCAAATCAAAAGCACCTAAGAAAACGTCCCCCTCCTGCATATCATCGGACCAGCTCAGGGTTATGTCGAACGGCACAAAAGCAGGTTGATTTTGTACCGAGGATACCGAGAGATTACCGGCATCGGTCTCAGGTACATAGGCATAACGCAGCAAGGTGCTATCAACTTGCTCGGTAGCAGTATAGTTCTGCACCAGAATCCAATAGTCACCGGCCACGGCATTGTCGAGTTCACACACCTCGTCTGAGGTAGGACTAATCGATGAACAAAGTAATTCACTCTCATCGGCTACGCCATCGCCATTGGTATCTAAACCAACGAATAAATCCATATCATCTGCCGTTGATTGGGCCAGATTGATCCAAAACAGCGGAGAGTCGTTATTCAAGGTTAAATTGGTTTGTAAAACACCATCAGTATTGCTGTCGAATGGTGTACTATTATCTGAATCCTGAGGTAACAATACTTCGGTGATGGTTGCTTTTTGTAAGCCATATACACGTGCCGTTAAATCAGTGATGGCAATCGCAGTGGTATCACGCAGGACATAAGCACCCGAATTACGGCGAATATCAACCGCGATAGACTCCGGTAAATTAGTGGTGTTGACCGTAACAAAGGCAGGCATATGTAAATCAGGTATATCAGCATCGCTCGACGTCAGGTTGATGTAGCCAATGGCCTGTGAGCCGCTACTTGCACCACTGGAACTGGCGGTAATGGTTAATACTTGAGATTCACCGGTGGTCAGAGTGAATGTTGCCGGTGATACGCTGAAGGTAATATCCGGGTTGTTAGATTGCGTCGATAAGGTCCAACTGGCATTTCGCGTCGCAGTCACCTCTCGTGTCCAGGTACAGGTTGAAGTACATTGGGTGTTACCCATGCTGGGTATGTTCAGAGTTTTCGGATCACCACCCGTAGCCGGGTTTGCAGCTTGATAATTTGCCGCACTCTCATCCATCACCAGACCGGTTTTAGCGGCCAGATCGACATTGATTCGACCAGAGCCCATGTCAAAGATATCTGCTGCCGTGGCACCGTCCTCTTTGATCATGTTACGCTCGGCAGTCATCATTAATGCAGAACGAATGTTATCTGGTGTCCAACTTGGATGAACTGACTTTAAAAGTGCACCCGCACCTGCCACATGAGGACTCGCCATTGAAGTACCTTGCAGGAATGTAAAATCAGTGGGCGTCGGAGCTGTGACATCATGGCCAAATTGTTGGTCGGCATAAGCGGCATAAATGGACACTCCGGGAGCGGCCACAGTCGGCACCATCACATCAGGTACAGTGATGTTTGGCCCACGCGAAGAGAAACCTGCGAGTCTGTCAAAACTACCAATCGATCGAGTGGCCGATGAAGCATTAATTGTACCGGTATGATCAGAGCCAGTTGCTAACCAGGTTTTCAGGGTTGTACCGTCAGCAGCAGAAATCTGTATACCGGGAACGACGTAGGTATCATTCGCCAAATTCGTTGCACCATCAGGTACGTTGGCAAGAATGTAACCACCAGCACCACCTGCAGCGACATTAGCCGCTTTCTGAACTCGGGCTATCTCACCACGATCACACACCACGATTTGACCTGAGAAAGTGCCCTCTAGAAATGGCTCCAGACACTGGGCAGAGTCATTATCAGGGTCATTGGGATTAGCGAAATCACCGGCGTAAACAATAGTTGCGGTAAGACCAGGCGTCGCCCCACTACCCGAAATGGTGCTCGGCGGTGTGGTACTTCCGCCAGTTAAACTACTAAGTGTTTTTGTGTTAAATGATAGTGTACGACCATGGGTTGATGCAGCAACAGAGCTATACCACGGCGCATTCTTGACTGTGGTTGCAGGTTCAGGACCACTGTTTCCTGCTGAAATTGCCACGAAAATACCCGCTTCTTGCGCTGCTAAGAAAGCCTGAGCTATCGAATAACTCCATGGATTACTGCCACCACTGATAGACATGTTGAGGGCATCGACACCATCAGTTGTCGCGTCTTCAATCGCCTCTAGCATGGTTGAGGTGTAACAACCCGAGTACGTATCACCAGAGGCGCCCGGGGCACAAACCTGATAGGCAATGATATTTGCCCGAGGTGCGACCCCAGTAACCTGTGGGAAGACATTATTTGAGGTAGCAATTAAGCCATCACTTTCTACCGCACCTCGCTCAGCAGCATAGAGCGGTAAGTTGATGAGGACATTACCGGCCGCAGTACTCGCGACATGCGTGCCATGGCCATCGTAATCCTCACCATTTGCTGGCGGTGGGGTATCACCAAAGACAGCGGTATCCTGATAGATATCGGTGACTCTCGGATATGAGCGGACACCGATGAGTTTACTGTTACACATCTCGGGGAAGTTGACTTCACAATCACCGATATAAACCCCATCACCCAGTGGGTTGGTATGGACATAACCATCGCCGGACTCAGCTGCAAATGACGGGTGATCTGAGTTAATACCACTATCGATAATACCGACGATGGTACCCTCGCCATAATGATTAGTACCGGTTGCTGAAGCATCCCAAATATTGGGTGCACCAATGAGCTCTGGTCCTCTGTCGGTATCTAACTGGATGACTTGCTCACGTTCAATAAAGGTTACCTCGCTCATCTCAGCCAAACGCATCGCTTGTGCTTGGGTTAGATTAAGCACAACACCGTTGAAGGCGTTTGTCATGCGTGCTGTAACATTTAAATTGCCACCGATTATTGATGATGACTTATCCACAAAACGTTGCTGCTCTGAGGCGAGAAACTGTTGATATTTTTTGACAGCAGGATTGGAAAAATCAAGTTTCAATGACTTACGGTGCGCAAAACTCTGCTTGCCAAATCCTGCTTTTAAGCGCTGCTTGAAATCGTTGGCGTAGCCCGGTGCAGTCGCCTCATAATCAGCGATGCCACCATGGTAAGTTGATACCGGCTGGTGCTCTAGTCGAACGATATAATTATGTTCGCCTGTCAGACCCTGTTCTGGATAAAATTTCTTAAGCGGGGATCGACGTGTGAATTGTTCAAACGACTTGCCATTTGAGGCATCAATAAGACGATAGTTGGTTTTTGTATCTGTGTTGGGCGCAGCCAGTACTGCAAAGCTGATGAATGATACAAAAATGGCGGTGATACTATGCTTGATTCGACCAGTTGACATTAAGTCGGCTCCTCTGATTAGGTTGTTAGACTTTGAGAGCAATTAGCGCAGCAAAATGCATTCAATGGCGACAACCATATCATGAATTTATGGTAGGCATTAAATATTGCTGTTTCAAATGTTCGATTATTACAGTCCTAACCTGAATATTCCGTGAATCAGGTCGCAAGTTTATGATTTTGAAACAAAAAACGGCGTTATTTTGAAAGTTATGGTGGCTTGTGGGGCCATGATTGACCCCACATTAACGAAATCAGACCAATGGCCGGGTTTTCTGCATCATAGCAATGAGTTCAGCGGCATTCTTGTTACGCCAGATAGCATCCACTGGAATAGGAATCTTACGTTTCCAGTTTGGATGCTCCTCGATGGTACCGGGAATATTGACTTGCTCCTCGAGTTCCAAAGCATCCTCAAGCGGTATCAGTTGTATGGCACTGTTCGATTCTCCAAGGAACTTCTGCACACATAAAGATAACAAGTGCATGCGCTCCTTATCATTCAGATCTTTGAACTCACCATTCAATAATCCGTAATCGACCATTGCGGCGAGTAATGCCTCTCGATCACCGGGCCGACCAGCTTCCTCATTATCACGCATTTCAGTATTCGGATAGAGATTCAAATCTCTGCGCCACTGTAAGTCACGACCAGTCCACCAGCCAACCAGCGTGTGCAAGTCATGCGTGGACACTGTTGCCATGGATTGTTCAGGATATAACTCTGGTCTCTTGTACAGGCCTGACGCCCAGCGCTCGAAGAATAGCACCTTGTAGGAGAGTAATCCGGCCTGCGCCATGATCTTATCGAAGCCCTCTGGCACGGTTCCCAGATCTTCCCCGATAACAACACACTGATTACGATGAGACTCCAGAGCGATGATACGGAACATTTCATCCATTGGAAATCGGATATAGATACCTTGATCGGCGGCCATACCCGGAGCAACCCAATATTGACGCATAAAACCAAGAATGTGGTCGATCCGAAGTGCGCCAGCATACTTCATGCTGCAGCGCAGTGCCTTAGCAAGCGGTTTATACTCCTGCTGTTTCAATGCGAAGGGGTTAATTGGAGTCAGTCCCCAATCCTGACCCAGTACGTTCATGGCATCAGGGGGCGCACCAACCGATGCACCAGCCAGATAGGCTGGTTGATTGCTCCAGACTTCGGCGCCACCACCATCACAACCAACCGCTAAATCTAAATACAAGCCAACCGGCATGCCCTTTTGTTTAGCGAATTCTGTCACCTGTCGCAGCTGCTTGTCGGCAACATATTGCAACCAAGCATAGTAATGCACTTCATCCTCATTCTGCGAGACGAAATCACGTACCGACTCAGAGTCAGGGTTGTGATATTCCTCAGGCCAGGCAAACCAGCCATACTGCTCATCTTTGACAAAATGATGGTACAAGGCATCGTAGGTAGCCAATAACTCTAAATCTGTGCCCTCGGTGGCTCTGAAGCGCGCAAAATCTTCACCCATATCCGTGTTCAGACTGAGCAATTGCTCCTTATGCTGTTCAAAGATCATCCTTAACGCCTTGAACTTCAGATAACCCACTGTTTCGTAATCGATCAGATCACTCTGTTGCACCTGGCTAAGCAACTTTTTGAACTCATCTCCAGCCATCCACACCTCAAGCGCTTCGGTATCCTGATAACCATCGACCTGATCTACAGCGATATACATGGTGTTGAGAAAACAACGACTGGTGGGTGAATATGGGCTACGGTGAGCCGGGTTACTCGGAAATAGTGGATGCAACGGATTTAGACCAATTGCACCCATTTGCTTTGCGCAAGCGGACTCAACCATATCATACAGACAGGCAAAATCACCAATCCCCCAGCTAGTGGGTGAACTAAGCGAGTACAGTTGCGCCGCTAATCCCCAGATACGTTTAAAATTAGCATCAGTAGGAGAATAACATTTGCGTGGTGCGGCAATCAGGTGACAATCGGAGTGCACATCATTAATGATGATGGTCAGTTGCTGATATCCCATCGGAATATTACTCAATCTGAGACGATACTTCTGATAGGTATTGCCAGCAATGGTTTTGTTCTCAAGCGGAACAATATCGGTTAATTGCGCACGGCCAGACAATTTGGTGCCATTGTCACACAGGCATTGCCAACTAACCTCTGTGTAATCACCGGAATAACTGAAGGTGATATCCTGATCCTCACCCTCAATGCCGATTACGATGGTGTCTGCGAGCACATTCAGCCATGAGTGATTGTCAATTTCAGTCGCTGCAGCGGCAAGTTTTTCTTCTGAACTGGTATCATAACCAAGTGCGCCGACAAGTGATTGTAGAGCTTCGGGAGAGTTCGTTACCTGATCACCAAAACAATTGATGTAAGACGGTAAGAAGCCCAACTTTTCTGCTAATTGATTTAAGGTATTCATATTATTATATCAACTCTTATTCATCGCTATGACTGTAGCTACACATCACAAAACTATGCGCACTCACCTCGATAGACGAGCTGCTAACGGTTTGCTGTCTGTCGCTGTGCTCAGTCTCAGCTGTATCAAAATCAATGCCCCAATTTCCATTGTGTTTAGGCAACAGAAAACCATGATTTTGATTTGATCGGTTGAAGATAAAGATAATTGCGTCATCAAGACTACAGCTCTTATCACCTTGTGACGGTGACAATGGGTCTTGTGTGGCTGCCAGCATCATTGCAAAACACTGTAAATCGCTATCTTCCCAATCGTCGGGGGTCATTAAATTTCCATCACTCCGTATCCAGCTAATGTCTGTTAGCCCCGTTTTGTCAGACACAGTCAGTCCATGCGGGAGTGTTGGGCGGTTAATTAGTGGGTGATGTTGACGTAATTGAATCAACATCGAAATGAAGCCTGTCAGGTCGGCTTCTTGTTCTTTGTTCCAGTTAATCCATCCGATTTCGTTATCTTGGCAGTAGGCATTGTTATTGCCGTCTTGAGAGTTACTCACTTCATCGCCAGCCAATAACATCGGAGTTCCTTGTGCTAGCAATAAAGATGCGAGCAAGTTTTTCTTTTGCTGCAAGCGCAAGCGATTAATTCCGCGGTCCTTGGTCTCACCCTCGACCCCATGATTGGCTGAGAAATTTGCCGAATGACCATCTTGGCTGTCTTCACCATTAGCCTGATTATGGCGTTCGCTGTAAGACACCAGATCATGCAAGGTGAAGCCATCGTGAGCAGTAATGAAATTTAAACTGACATATGGTGAACGACCGCGGTAGCCAAATAAGTCACTTGAGCCATGCATGCGTTTGGCAAATTCCGGCGCCATATCTTTATCACCACGCCAGAAGCGCCTGACGACATCGCGGAATTGATCGTTCCATTCATACCAATCATCTGGGAAATTGCCTAACTGATAACCCTGTGGACCAATATCCCAGGGCTCTGCTATGAGCAACACCTTGCTTAGCACCGGATCCTGTTTAAGGCATGAGAAGAAGGCGTGTCGTGCAGAAAATTTAGTCTCATCAACACGACCCAATGATGTCGCCAGATCAAATCTGAAGCCATCAACACCGACTTTCTCGACCAGATAACGCAAACTGTCCATGACTAGTTGTAACACCCTTGGGTGATTCAGATTTAAGGTATTACCGCAGCCACTATGATTCCAATAACTCGCCAGGTTTCTCGGATCAAGAGCGTAATAACTGAGGTTATCAATGCCACGGAAACTCGTGCTAGGTCCATATTCACCGCCTTCCGCTGTGTGGTTATAGACCACATCGATAATCACTTGTATACCAGCCTTATGTAATCTCTGCGTGACGTGACGCAGCTCATTCAAGGCATCTTGATCATCATAGGATGGATTGAGAGCAAAATAATGGTATTGGTTATAACCCCAATAATTTTCCATCTCTTTATCACGCAGAAATGGCTCGGCCGAAGATGCATGTAAGGGTAATAATTCAACCGCTGTGATGCCTAATTCTTTCAGGTGTGCAATCGATTCATCAGAGGCAACTGCTTGGTAAGTTCCACGTAATTCAGTTTTGATGCGGCTATTTAATTGGCTGTAACCCTTCACATGCATTTCATAAATGACCATTTCATGTCGACCATGAGGTGGCTGATAGGCTGGCAGATTGCTCGGTTCCTCCACGACGATGCATTTGGGCATTACGGCAGAGCTATCACGCTTATCCATATTCATCACACCCGCCTCTTTACCCTGCTCGTAGTCGTAATGACGCTCGTGATGTGTCAGTTTCCCAGTCAATTGTCGTGCGTAGGGATCCAACAAAAGTTTATGTGGATTAAATCGTAACCCGTTTTTGGGTTCATAACGCCCATGACAGCGATAACCGTACAGTGTCCCGGGCGACAGATTCGGAACGTAACCACAGAACACATCGTCCTGAAATGTCGGCAGTTCCATGCGCTGTAGCTCTTCCATGCCACTGGCATCAAATAGACATAACTCAACCGCTTCAGCATGGGCAGAAAAGATGGCAAAGTTGGTACCGTGACCATCGAAATGCGATCCTAAAGGTGAATTTGTGCCTGGTTGAATGTGATAGCTCATACAGGCTCCAGAATCAGTGTTGCGAGTGGTGGAATCTGTATTGTGATCGACTGCTCACGGCCGTGACTCTCAATGGCCTCAGTTGCACGCGTGGCCTCATTGAGCAGGTTACTGCCCTGATACTGGCCGGCATCGGTGTTGATAATCTCGCGCCAGTTGCCAGATTTAGGCATACCTACCCTGAAATCATGGTGCGGAGTCGGAGTGAAGTTATTAATAATCACCAGAGGGCTTTCTTTATCATGGCCATAACGGGCGTAGATAAAGATGGATTGTTCTTCGTTACCGCCATCAATCCAATCAAAACCTTCTGCGGAGCAATCGAGTTGATGTAACTGACCATAGTCACGGTACACGCGATTCAAGTCCTTGATAAGCTGTTGCACCCCTGAGTGCCAATCAATGTCTGTTAAATGCCAATCAAGTGACTGATCGTGGTTCCACTCAGCTCCTTGGGCAAACTCGCACCCCATGAACAACAGTTTTTTGCCCGGATGAGTCCACATAAAACCATAGTAGGCACGCAGATTAGCAAATTTCTGCCACGCATCACCGGGCATTTTATCCAACATGGAGCCTTTACCATGGACCACCTCATCATGACTGATAGGGAGAATAAACTGCTCATCGAAGGCATAGATCAGACCAAAGGTCATTTCACTATGGTGATGCTTACGGTGTATCGGGTCGCGCGCAACATAACTCAGGGTGTCATTCATCCACCCCATATTCCATTTGAAACCAAAGCCAAGGCCGCCTTCATGGGTCGGTTTAGACACTTTGGGCCAGGCGGTAGATTCTTCAGCCACAGAGAATACACCCGGATGAGTTGCGTAGAGTTCTTCATTGAAACCTTTAAGAAAGTCGATGGCCTCTAAATTCTCATGACCACCATGAATGTTTGGGATCCATTCGCCATCATTACGGGAATAGTTACGATAGAGCATGGAGGCGACTGCATCGACGCGGATGCCATCAATGTGATAGCGATCGATCCAATGCAGTGCACTAGCGCGAAGAAAATTCTGCACTTGCACAGACGCATAGTTATAAATGTAGGTGTTCCAATCCGGATGAAATCCTTCCCGAGGGTCTTCATATTCATACAAGGCAGTGCCATCGAAACGCGCTAAACCATGATCATCGGATGGGAAATGACCGGGTACCCAATCAATAAGTACACCAATATCGGCCTCGTGACAGGCCTCAATCAAGGCCTTCAGATCTTCGCTATTGCCATGACGCGATGTCGGGGCAAACAATCCGACCGGCTGATAGCCCCAGGAGCCATCAAAGGGATATTCGCTGATTGGCATGAACTGTACATGTGTGAAGCCCATTGCTTGGACATACGGCACTAACTCTGCGGCAATCTCGCGATAGTTTAGAAATCGACCATGCTCGCCGCGACGCCACGAGCTCAGATGTACCTCATAGATACTGATTGGCTTATCTAACTCACAACGTGAACCACGCAACGACATCCACTCATCATCAGACCAGGGATAGTATCGGTGTGCCACAACTTTCGACGCCGTATTCGGCCGATGCTCGGCTTCTGAGCCAACAGGATCGCTTTTCAATGTTAAGGCTCGACCGTTACTGTCACGGACCTCAAACTTATAGTTAGCCCCCTCCACCACACCGGGAATGAAGATATCCCAATATCCGGCCTCATGGTGTTTGCGCATTGCATGACACCGGTTGTCCCAATCATTAAAGTCACCAACCACAGCGACCCGACTGGCATTCGGGGCCCAGACCACAAATGAAGCACCACTGACGCCATCTAATTCACGCGTATGGGCACCCAGAACCTGATACAGGTGCTTATGACCACCATTATTCAGCAGGTAAAGATCGAGATCGCCAAGCACCGAAGCAAATCGATAGGTATCCTCGACATCCGTCTCATAATGTCCGTAGGTAATTTTAAAATGATACCGAAATGGCTTTTTGCGTCTGGTTTCAGCCACAAATACACCCTCTTTCAGGTGTTTCATCACCGCCACCGTCTTACCATTAGATTTATTAATCAGTTTTACAGACGTGGCGTAAGGTTGATAAGTGTAAACGGTCAGATAACCTCGTGAATCATCCATGTGCATGCCCATGAATCCAAACGGATTACTGTGTTGGGCACTGAGGTAGGCATCTATCTGATCATAAGATACTGGCATCTTTGTCACCTAACAGGGAGTAATGTGCCAGATTCGATCGACATAGTCTTGTATCGAACGATCAGAGTTAAACTTACCCATCATCGCCGTGTTGATGATGGCTTTTTTAGCCCAAGCGGCCGGGTCTTTGAAAGCGCTGTCCAATAATTCATGAGCACGCTTATAGTTGGCAAAATCGACCAGTACACGGTAGGGATCATCGGTCATTAGGTTACGGCGAACTTCCGATAATTCACCAGGATTTCCCGGGGTAAAGTAATCAGACTCCAACCAATCTAAACAGGCCTTTAAGTCGATATCATGATTATAGATGTCTGCCGGATCATAGCCCTCTCTATTAAGCGCTTTCATCTCGTCTACGGTCTTACCGAAGATAAAGATATTGTCCTCACCAACGGCTTCAGCAATTTCAATATTTGCGCCATCAAGTGTCCCGATGGTCACAGCCCCATTCAGCGCCAACTTCATGTTACCAGTACCAGAGGCCTCTTTACCGGCAGTGGAAATTTGCTCTGAAACATCGGCAGCAGGAATAATTTTCTCAGCTAAACTGACTCGATAATTGGCAAGAAACACCACCTTGAGTTTGCCTTTGATGCGAATATCATTATTAATGCGATCAGCGATTTTGTTGATAGCGTAAATAATTTCTTTTGCTAAATAGTAGCTCGGTGCCGCTTTGGCTGAGAAGATGAAAACCCTTGGATGCATGTCATCATCGGGGTTATTCAACAACCGACGATAGAGCGACAGAATATGCAGCAGGTTTAAATGTTGACGTTTATACTCGTGCAGACGTTTGATATGTACATCAAAAATAGCCGACGGGTCTAACTCAATGTTTAACCGATCTTTTATGTGTTTGGCTAACTTTACCTTGTTGGCCAATTTAATCGCCATGAACTGCTTTTGGAATGCCTCATCATCGGCAAAATCCATGAGTTTCTCGAGTTGATACAAGTCTTTTGGCCAGTCATCACCGACAGTTTCTGTCAGAAGTTCGGCGAGTGCTGGATTA
>Ga0181553_10002005_pt1 | contig 18129 bp, 23 predicted proteins | sample 011ome_17_FD_133753 | JGI IMG/M metagenome (GOLD analysis project Ga0181553, IMG submission 133753) | Coastal salt marsh microbial communities from the Groves Creek Marsh, Skidaway Island, Georgia - 011502XT metaG (megahit assembly) | ecosystem: Environmental > Aquatic > Marine > Intertidal...
CAATGCTTGTTGGGCTGATATTGTTTTGAAGCTCCCGCCTTGTGGCATGAGCTTACGTGCGGCGTCTTCTGCTGCAGTTCTGTTCTCTTCTGTCGTCAGTTCCTCAGAAACCACGCGGCCTTGACTGTCTGTAACCACAACAGCTAAGTTACCATCTTCAGTCTTGACGTTACTGTAACCTAGGGCTGCTTGCAGTACCGCGTCGCTTGCTTCTGCCGCAATAACGTCTTCGACAATCTGCTTGCTGGTTGAGACGATAGTGCCTCGCCCAGGAACAAATGCTGCATAGCCTTGTGTTTTCGATTCCCCGACTTCTACTGGGGTCACAGTGTTTTCTTTAGCGCCATACGCAGGGGACGGGCCTGCAGTCCAAACCGCTTGCTTTGCGCTAGACGGGTCAGTCATTGCCTCCATTTGACCATTGATATCACTCTGCGATTCCTCAGAAGTGTATCCGCCAAAAACGTCAGCACCATATTGTTCTTCGTTGATCTTCTGATCTATTTCGTCTTGTCTGCCTTTCTCAACAAGCCTATTGGCTTGACTGAAAATACTACTGACTGTGCCACCCGCACCACCAGCTGCGGCACCACCAAAAAAACCGGCAAAAGCAGACTGTGCGAGTCGCATCTTCGCGTCTTGGGCTGTGTAGGTTTCGTCCAGATCAAATCGGTTGGCGACGCCAATACCTTCTTGCGCAACCTCAGTAACGCCTTCCATCGCGCCGCCTTTCAGCGCGGTGCCACCTATATCTTTCGCTAACTGGCCAAAGAGCGACCCTTCTTTGACCGCGCGTTTCTTGGCGACGTTACCAATCAGCTTCAGCATTCCCGCTTCAGCACCAACACCAAGTATTGCTTGTGGTGTTGCAACTGCTGCGGCGCGGAGAGCTGTATCTGAGTTTAGTTCTTGCCCTGCTTCAAGGGCTTCTGACAAGTTACCGCCAGCTAGAGGGGCGAACTCTGATGCGCCTGCACCAACGAACGCGCCAGCTTTAAAAACCCCCCATGCAGATTGCGCGAGCTCTCTCTCCAAAGCATCAGCAGTACCATCAGCTGTGTTTTTAAGGGCGTCTTTTACGATGCGGTTCGCTATAGATTTACTGGCTTTACTGATCGCGGTTTTGCCTAGCACCGCGCCAATGCCGCCAATACCACCACTCGCGATACTGGATATAACCGAAGGCATCAGCTCGCCTGTAGACTTGCCAACTTGCATGAAAAAGCCTTCGATTGTCGGCTCATCAACAAACTCAGAGAACGTCTCCATCGTGGATACAGGGATAGCGGCTTGAGCTTCTTTGATCCGCGCGCGGCGGACGTTCGTCTCTGCGGCCTCTTGGTCGCCAGTAAGCGTATTGAACAGTGCTCCGAAATATTCGATATCTGCATCGAGGGACGCCCCACCGGACTTGAGGCCCGCGCCGAACGCTTCGGTAATCGAGTCTGGTGCAATTACACCAATTGGGTCTTCTACGCGCCCTTGCGCTATGTCTCTGTTACTTGGGCCGCCATCTGGTCCTCTATCTTCAGGAAGGTCGAAAGTACCGTTGTTGTAAAAAATCTGGAGTAAATCCCTTTCCACACTTTATCCCCCGTTCGCCTTACGCGTGTTGTAGATACCAATGCTCAGTGCGTTCGCGTACATATCCGGGTGTAGATCCTTGAGGGCTTGCAAACCGCCGTCTTCATTCAAAATGTTACCGTCTGCGTCCGTGTAGTAGATCATGGTCGCCTTCGGTTTACCGTCTTTATCAACGCCAGGGTCGTCAACTCGTAGTCGGCTTGCATCGAAGTCAGCAGGATCTACCGCGTCTTCGACGTCACGTCGACTTATAAGGTCAATTACTGACTCTCTAATCCGACCTCCAATGCCTCTACCGCCAGACTCTTCGCCAGCCATAGCGGCTAAGGTTAAACTTAAAGTGCCCGTCATTCCTGGCATTGCGTTAGCTATTTCCTCGTCAGTGCGGTCACTTTGCTTTAACCAAATATTAAATTTGTTGAAAGGTTTGCCTCGGAGGAATTGCGCGGCAGAGCGATAGTTAAGGTTTACCTCATCTCTGTTTGGCCCGAAGAAAACGTCCTGTGCTCCAGCAAGAACATCTGCTGCTTGTGTATTTGCTGCATCGTTCCAAGAGCGCATTGTTTTCGCCATGTCATTACGAAGGCTTTTGTACCTATAAGCACGGTCAGCGGCGCTATTCTGTAAAGTCAGCTCGTCTTTGCGAGTCATGCTCGGACTGTCTTCGACGTTATCAAATATGTTGACCATCTCCTGCGTCATTCTTGCCGCAATAGTAGGATTATCCGTCGAAGCTATAATTGCTGCACGCGCTATTGCGGCGTCTTTAGCAGTCAACCGCTTAAGGTCACGTATCTCTTTTATGCCCGCTGCTTGCAGCTCTTGCGCAACTCGTTGCACTGTAGGCCGATCAACCTTAATAGTGCCATCGTTGATGCCTTGCGCAATTTCTGCAGTAGTTTTACCCGCCGCCTGCTCTGCTACGGCGTCTGTTTCAGCCGCTTGCGTAAATACCGCTGGCTTGTCTTTGTCAAGGTACGCGTTTATTTGCGCGAGCTCAGCTTTGTAAGCCATGAGCTCGGCTGCTTTTTTGGTCGGTGTGGTGTTTCTACCCCTTGGGTTTGGATTCACTGGAGGCTGCTCTATGTTTTTTTGAAGCTCAGCTTTACGGGCCATGAGCTTCTCAGTTTGCGAAGGGCCTTTATGGGACCATCTTCGGTTTGGGTTTTTTACCGAGCCCTCTATTGTTGCGATCAACTGACCGCTCTTCGTATTACGGTCTACACTGTCCATGCTCCAAGGAGTAGTTGCAGTAGGAGCTTGGGTATCGGTTTGGGCAGGTGCTTGGGTATCGGTCTGGGCAGGGTCAGCCGTTACAGTTGGTTGGGGTCTGGTTACACCCAGGTCCTTACCAATCATATCGACCACTTCAGGACCGCCGTCTGCGATAGCACTCTCGACGCCTCTGACTAAACCAACGTTCCCTGTCTGTTTTGCGGCATCAACAACCTGCTTCTCGTATTGCTTCTCTGCTAGAAAATCGCGCTCCTGATCGTTAAGTGCTTGCTGCCTTGAATCCGCATCAATCACACTTAGATTGTTCCGCATTACAGTGGGATCAAACATACTTGTGTTAGTCGCAACTTCGCGTTGGAACTGGGTATTCGCAAGTCTGCCCAGCTGGCCAGGAGCAAATCGAACTACCTCAGATGTTGGTTCACTAGAACCATCTTCAGTTACCGCGCCTTTTGACCCATCGGCGTTTGTCACGGTTATGGCGTACCCCCCACCGGGAAGTGCTTCTACGCTGGTTGCTTTTGAGCCTTCAGGTAGGTTCCCGAACTGCGTGGCGAAACCCAAAACAATTTGCTCTGCCGCGCCGAATCGATCACTACCTCTTCCCGCGGCAATATCTTCATTTATTTGTTTGTAATTAAGGCTCATGCGGTCTTTCGCAATGTAGCCGCTCATGTCTAGTGTTTTGTAATATTTATCGTTAGCTTTTCTTACTTTTTCTACATCTGCGGTTTCAGCGTCCCGAACTTCTTTTGCATTGAGGCGGTTATTAGCGTCTTTGTTATACTCATCATTGATGTTAAACTGGCGCACGCCCTCATTAAACGACTGATCGTACTGCCGCTTCTGTTCGTCGAACTTTGCTTTCGCGAGCTTGTTCTCAGTTTGCCGCTGACCAAAAGCCATTACGCTTTGCGCGCCGCCTAAAATGCCGTCTGAAAGGGCCATAAAATTCTCTCTTTAAAAGGCAAAAGCCATGATTGCCAACGCACCCAAACCACCAACGGTGCTCATAGTTTGCGCTTTGGACGCGGCTTTCGCTGAGTCGTACGCGTTTTTACGTTGCGTCGCATTAGCCGCCGCTGAGCCCATTTGAGACAGGGACGATCGGTTAACGCCTTGCCCGATATTAATTAGGTCTGCGAGTTTGTTTTGATTAAGTTCGCGCTGCGCAATGCGGGCGTCATTGACCGACTGTATAGACCCAAGCGTGTTACCACGTTCGAGAGCTCGTCTCTGTTCTTGTGCTTGAGCAGGCGTTAGCGCCGCCCCATACCGACTAGCGTTACGGTCTGATACACCCTGCGCTATACCGGAGGCAAGCTGAGAATTCTCGCGCGAAGCATCGATCAACGAAGTGTCTGATTGCGACTCTTTTATCATCTGCTCTTCAAAAGCTCGATACTGGCTAACGTAATCTAGATACTCCTGCCGTGTTATGTTCGCGTAAGTTTTTTCGGGGTCCGAAACATTTGGAAGCCCTCCGCCTAATGCTGCATTATTCTGATACGACAAATTTTTTTGAAAGCTTTCTACGGTGTCCCCGAATACACTCATTTTTAACCCCCACCAAAAATGTTTGAAAACGCAAGACGGTTATTGAAACCAGAAACTTTTTGGCCAGCGTCATTAACTGGGCTAAAGAATGAACCTTTGACTGTCTCCATTATTGGTTTTCCATCTGCGCCGACTTTACCCGTGTCCCGCTGGCCTGTTGTTGCTTTGTTCTGCATACCCTGCGCAAGGGCGGCACCAGCCAACTGACCTATAGCGGTCATCTTCGCTTGGGACACCAGCTGCTTATTCTTAGCACGCTCTAGGGCTTCAGAGGTCGCGAGGTTTGCTGCTTGCGCCATACCAGACTGGGCATCAGACGCTTGGCCTCGGGCGGTTCCGAGCACGTTCATTTGTTTTTTGTTGCGAATATCTTCAGCGGATTTGTCCGCTATACCAAGTTGGCCCTGGTAAGCTTGCGCGAGGTCTTCTGACCCTTGGCCAGACATAGCCTGCTGCGCCATCGGAGCGGATGTAAGTGCTTGCATAGTGTCGGCGTTTGCGCGACCTCTAAGCGTCTTATCGTCGTTAGTGCCTAGGGAGTCATCGCGCATCTTCTGTAGCAGCGGATCATACTTCTGTTTGAAGTAGGTATACTCTGCCATCGCGACAGACGCTGACGCTTTTTCGCCTTCTGATGCTTGATAGTCCTGTTGCTTAGGTTTGCTACCCATTAGAGTTCTCTCGTGTAGACTACTGTGTCTTTCTTCCAACCGTGCGATATGAGGTATGGCTCAATCGCAGTAATTGGTGTTCGTACTTCTATATTGCTAAAGCCGTTTTCTTTTGCGACTGCGGCGAAAAAATCGTAGTACTGAATCACGCAGTTTTGTCCGCGGACCTTGGCCCACGCTAACCAGACTAAGAATGTCCTGGCACCCGTAAACTCGTCCCGCTCTCCCGTCGTTATCACAAAACCTTCTGGGGCAACCCAGAGGTGGGCTTCTTGGTTCAAACAGGCTGCGTACACGTCTTCTGGTATGAAAGTTAGCTGAGGCTGCTCGGCTAATATTTCTTTAATACCCTGTTTTACCCACGCCCATTCTTCCCGGATATTCGCTCGCGCCGGGTTAGCCGCCGCGGCCATAGTGTCTACGTCTTGTGCGCCATGCACCTGTCGTTCCACCATATCGAACTCTCCTAGCTACTCCGGTATCTGCGCCACGCGCTTTACGCTCCGCTATCATGGTGCCTTCGTTAAATAAAGACCCATACACACTAGCGCCTTGAAGGTCTGTCCATTCTTTGTTTGGGATTCTTAGCAGTCGGAATAGGGCACCATTGATAATGGTGTCTCTATAGTCGTTCATGACTCCGTCATCGCACGCAGAGCTTGTGTGCGTTGGCTTGAGTACGGCCCTGACGATGGTGCTTGATACGCCCGTTGCTGTTGGAATCGGGGCTAACCAAACCAATGCTGACCCCTGCTGTACGTAGTATTCAGGTACGCCGTTTCCTTCGCGCCATTTAGGAATTCTTTGCTCTAAAAGGGTAGAGGTTAGGGGTTCGAGGTCTTTGCCTTCATGAGTAATCCATAGGATCTTTTGCACCGCCGTGCCTGACGGGGCTTCTAAGTCATACTCGTAGATATTGCCGACGGTTGTCAGGGGGTCTAGTTCAGCTTGATACACGCTCGCGCGTTCACAGAGCTCAATGACGGCAGACCTGATGTTGTTTTTAATCAACGAGTCAGGGCACCCTGGAACCATCGGTAGGATATCGGGCAGTAGCGCTTCGTACGAAATCGCCATAATTTACGCCATCGCTAGTTGCTGGGGGGCCCTACGTTCCATATTTGGGTTTGTGATCGCGTCGATCTGTCCCTTGCCCGTAATAGATGCTGTAAACAACTGGAAGTGGCTAGACGCGCGCTGCTGATTGCCAGCGTATTCGGCATCTTTCATGTAGGCCATGTACAAAACGTAGTTCAGCACCGCGTTCGCGAAAATGTCAGGGATAGACAAATTATCTACCTGAGCAACAGCCGCAGGGTTAGAGGAGTAGATGATCTCTAAATAAGCCGCCCCATTGACGCCGGGGTATACGTAAAAATTACGTGGGTTGCTCTCGTCATAGATATAGTGCTTTACGACAGCGGTGTGCGCCGCATCGCCAGCTACTGTGGGGTCATGCCAGTCTGGCGTTTGTGCGTCGAGAACTTCTCTGTCCACTAAACGTACAGCGCGCTTGCCCGTGCCGTCGCTCGCGGAAGACATGTTTCTGACGACCTTCAAAAGGCGGTTGCCACCAGTAGGGATCGACTGCTTTGTGCCAGCGATAAGAGTAATCGTATCGTTAACTGCTGCGGCATCGGGTTTTAAAAGGGCGATTTCTCGCTGTGCGTCGTTCACCCATAAGACAAGTTCTGCGACAACAGGCCATCGAACTCCGGTTGTGTCTTGCAGCACTGTCTGTGCTCTGTCAATTACGCTCTGTACTGTGACTGCCATCGTTTTTTACCTATGAGTTGAGGATTGATTCCCAAGCAACTTCTCGAGCATCTGCGTCGACCGTTCTCCCAAGGGCTTTGTTTACAGCAGCCGCTTTAGGGTAACCATCGGCTTTAAAATTCCTTGGGTCACCTTCGTCCATCATCTTTTCAAGACAGGTGACTAGCTCATCATCGACAGACACTGATGAATTTTGTGTGGCTATAGTTTCTTCAATTTCTTCGAAAACAGCGATTTCAGCATCGCGTTCTTCGACGTATTTTTCGTTGTACTCTTTCGCGCCCATCTGGATGGCAATAAGGCCAATCTCGGCGGAGATCTCTCTAGGTACGCCTGCTTCAAATAGAACAGCTGTCCCGCCTAGTGTCGTTACTCGTAGCGACTCTTTGCTTACAATCTTCATGATTAGTTCCTATAAAGTAAAAAGCCCCCTCCGAAGAGGGGGCGATTGTCTTACTGTGCAGTATCTAGGGCGATAACACCGAAGTCCTGTATAGAGCCACTGATGTCGCTGTTATACTTAGGCTTACGGAGACCGAAGATCTTGCCTACTGAGATACCAGACTGGTTGCCGTAGTCGAAAGTATCTTCAACCATTTCAGGCAAGCCAATATCAGCCAGGGCCAGGGCCTGAGCACCACAGAACAGAGCACGTCCGCCAACTACGTCAGCGTCAGCACCCCACTTGTAGCCAGCTGCGCCAGCGTTAGCAGAAGTACCAGTAGTAGCACCGGAAGTGTTAAACACGTGGCGGAACTCATGGATCATGACACCGTCAACCATCAACGACGCAGAGCCAGAGAACAAGCTGTTAGAAGTTCCACGAACGCCAGCGTTGCGGACGTTAGCCAGGAAGTCAGAATCTAACTTCAGGGCTGCCATCTGCTGAGGAGTAACGAACATGTGGAAAGTCTCTTGGTTACCAGCACCACGAATACCACGAATGTAGTTGTCTTTAGCATAAGCCTTCAACTCTACGATAGTGCGGTAGCCGATCTTGTCAGCGCCTGCAACAGCAGTAGTGTCGCCAGCGACTAGGCCGCTAGTAGCGTCCCAACGACGGTGACGGTCGCTAGTTGGAGCTGACACATCAGAAGCAAACTCAAGGTCAACCAGCTCGTGTCCAGCAGAAGCTGAAGTAGCGCGGAGGCCGCCGTTGTTTTTCTGAGTGTAGGCAACACCTGACAAAGTCAAGAAAGCCAACTGGTCGCAGCGGTCAGCCATTGCATAAGCAAGTGCGTCGCGAGACTGCTCACGGAAGTTAACTACAGTCTTCTGGTCAGCCATACGGCCAGCGATGCGGTTAGCAAAACGTAGCTGGTCTAGACCAATGCTGATGTCGAACGCGCGGAGGGCTTCTTCGTTTCCTTCCAGCGTGTTGTCACCAGTGATACCGTCGCCGGTCATGTCAGCAAGCAAAGTGATGTTTGCTTTGGTGCCTTTTTGGTTCTTAGTAAGTTCAGTTACGCGCTGAACCATAGCGTTTGAACCCGCGCCAGCGAACTGGTTGATGAAAGATTGATTGCGAGCTACTTTCCAGAAGTCGCGGCTCCAAGCTTGGAGTTGGTCACCAGTCAAGGTGCCGAAATTTGTTAAAGCCATGATGGCCTCCTAATAAATTGACAGAATAATTTTATGCGGCACATGCCGCCTTATCAGCCGACTTAAAGGAGCGGCTAATCCGTATTCCCGTATCGTGGGACAACGAACTAGCGCTGATTAGCGAGGTGCGACCTCGACAGGTTTTACGCCTTTGTAGGCGGGGGTTACGTTTTTTACGGCTACGGGCCGACCCCATATCGCAGGGATGGACGTATTAGCATATTAGTACAGCTAATATAACAAAGCAACCGCTATTCGTATATCCAGTTGTTTCACCACTTAGCCTTGTCAGCCCAATAAGCAGCTGACATTTTGCCTTTCGAGATGTTCTTCGCGTGCCGTGCTTTGAAGCTCGCGCGTTTGGCCTTCATCCTTTCTGACTCGCCCGCCTTGGGTTTGCCTGCGGTCGACGCACCTTGCTCACCGAAACGGATGGTTTTGATCTTATCTCCCTCTTTAGCCACCACAATGTGCGACTTTTTTGGGTGAGAAGGCGTCCGCTTGGGTTTATTAAAGCCCGAGACTCCTGCTCGGGCTATTCTTGGGTCTTTTTTGGTGGGCATTACTCACCTCGTTAGATAATATCGCCTCTGATACGCCGTAACGTAGCTTCAGGCAGCGCAGCGAACTCTTCTTCAGTCATAGACGATAGGTCAAACCCTTTATCACCATGATTAGAAGAACTTTCACCAGGAAGTTCAGGCGGTTGAGCCTCTGCGGCGCGAAGTTTTTTGCTAACCTGGGCGCGTTTTCTAGCAAGTTCATCAGTTTTCTGCGCTTTACCAGCTAGACTTGGCACACTTTCTTGCGCTTGGTCGAGGTCGTGGTCTTTGACGACGTATTTCACAGCTTTCGATAGGGCATCTACAGCGTCATAACCCTTCAAAATGAATGCATCCCGCAAATCTACGACTTCGTTAGTAATTTCTTGGTCGAAAACGTCTGAGTTGCTGTCAAACACAGGGTATGCTTCTTCCATTGCCGCCGCTGCGTTCTGCAAGGCCGTCATCTGCCGGTCTTTGCTAACGGTTTGGTTCATTTCTTGTCGCATTTCGAACTCAAGCTGGGCTCGCTCTGCTTTTCTAATCTCTCTGCGGAGCGCAACAGCTTTTTCTGTTTCACCATCAAGCACCATGTTTTGGTACTCAACTTCTTTCGAATCAAAATCGTAGGCGTCGGGTGCTTCCGCGGACTTTTCATTCTGTGCTGTCATCTCATCTAATTGTTTCTGCAGTGCTTTTTGTTTTGCAAGCACCTCATCTAGGCGGGCTTTAGGCACCATTTGTTTTTTAGACGACTTACTTTCAGCCACAACTTCTTCTTCGGCTTCGTCTTCGACTTCTTCTTCGGCTTCGTCTTCGACTTCTTCTTCAACTTCTTCCTCAACTTCTTCCTCAACTTCTTCCTCAACAACTTCCGTCGTAACGGGGCCGTCTGTTAACCCAAAATTAAGGTCAAGCTGCGCTGGGTCTTCGTCCGGGCGGTCTGCACCGGGCATTACGTCGTACTGCATTGTCGTGTCTTCTGTAGTGTCTTCATTCTTGCTCATATCAAAGTCCTATTGTGGTTTGGGGTTATTTCGAGAGGTTTGCATAACAGTTGTGGCTATTTTCGTAGCCGCACTTGTCTCTGCTTGACCTTGCCGAATTTGGTTGGTCGCAGACGACAGCTCCCTGCGAAGCTGTAGCTGCTCTTGGTTCATCTGCAATTTCGCTTGAAGTTCAGCCATTCGTACCTGGGGATCTATCTCTGCAGTGTCTTGAACCTTCGCGATATTCAATGCGGCTTCTGACTGCAGCTTCTTAACTTCCGCTTCCAGTTTGGCGAGCTCCAGCTGTATCTGAGCCATCTGTATCTCTTGCTGCTGCGCCATAGCTTGCTGCTGCTCTGGTGTTGGCGGCTCTTGGCCTGTCATCTGGCGGATGCGGGTAGCAAGCTCACCCTTACGCGCTAGGTGGCTGTATTCGATAATCGCATCGTCAGGGACCATGACGCCTACCTGCCGTAGACTTAGAGCCTCAGCGAACTGCGTCTCATCGAAGCTGTCTCGTGCAGGTGCAGTTGCTACGATCACGTCATATTCACCCACCATCAGGTTGTTAATGACCGTGCCCTCTGGTGTCATCGCGTTGATGATCATCTCCTCACGCGGCTTGAGCGGGTCGTCTTCGTTTGTAACCTGGATAACGCGCTCTTCTGTGTAGAAAGTCTGTATGAGGTTCAGGATCTTCTCTGCGAGGTACTGACGGGTCTTGCGCAGGTTGTCTAGTGGCACCTGGATCATGATCGCGCCACGGTTCTGCTTCGCTTGAATCGCGATACCTGACACTTCTGCGCTGTCCGTGCCCAGCATGCTGTCGTTCACGCCAGAGATGGTCTTGATGTTTGCCGCAGCTTTCTGGGCTATACGGTCAAGGCCAGTAGGGATCTGGTTCGGCTGAATCTTCTGAGGCGGGTTAGTGCCTCGCTGATATTCCAACACGAGCCCTGTTTCCGCTCCGTGCTCCTCGAGGTCATCAGCGGTCATACCGACCAGCGATCCACTCTCAACCATCCAGCCACTATTAGCTGTGGTATTAACAATGTGGAGCTCTTGAGACGCTATTTTGTTTAGCTGCTCTTGCGGGGATAACAGATTTCTGACAACGCCGAACGGCCTGCCTCTGCGGAAATAACAGAAGAAGGGGATGATCGTAAAGTCGTTGTACGGGGACCAGTCATCGTGCAGGACAACCTTGTCGCACGTTACTGTCCAGCGTACTTTTCGGACCACTTTACTCATTAGAGACAGCTGATGCTGCTTGGCGAACTTCTTTACCTTCGCTTCTGACCACGCATCTGGGGCTTGTCGCTGATCCCCGGTGTTCGGGTCGACAAAAAACGTAACGCGCGTCAGCTTCTTATGCTGGCGCTCTACGACGCGCAACGCCTTTACGTTACGGTACTCCTCGTCTCCAGGAACCCCCGCACCAAAGTAGTCGTCATTTGTCTGGGTGTCACCGAACCGCGTCTCCTGATATTCAACGGAGTCTGGCCCGAAGCTCATACCGTTCTCAGCGACAAACAATAGGCGCTCCGCCTTTTTCTTACCGTAGAGCTCAGAGATCTCATCCAGCGTCATCCACTTAGTCTCGAACACTTCGTTCCAGGTCTTGGGGTCTGCGTCCTTCGCATCAGGATCAATGAGGATGTCGAGCGGGTCTTTAGCCGTGATCCGTATCTCGCCCTCAACGTGGTCACTGAAGTCCATACGGACATCAAAATACCCACGCCCGTCCATTATCAAACCGTCTGCGAACACCTGCTGCTCGACCCAGTCCAACTTATTGTTGTCTGCGATCTGCATGTACAGCTTAGTTAATGTATGCGCGACTGCGCTGTCCCCGTTGCGTCGGGGCTTGAACTGAATATCCGCCCGGCGTGTGGACTGCTCACCTAGAATTGTGTTGACGGTTGGGAGGATCGTATTAATGGTCAACGCAGGGCGGCCTTCAGCCTCTAGGGCTGCGGCGTCCTCGTCATCCCACTGATCTCCACGGTAGTACTCATCGCACTTTTTAGCCATCCAAATATAATCCAGGTGGCCGTTGTCTCGCGCGCGCTCGTACCGCGCCCATTGCGTCCGGGAAATCTCTTCTTCCTTGTCGGGGCTGATGTTCTTAGTCGTTATCATTGTTATGCGCTCATGGCTGATTTAGTGCGTTCGCCTTTTAATAGGCCCGGTAGTCGGTCTCTCCAGCTAGGTACATGCTCGACGCGTTCGATAAAGGTACTGAACTCCGTCATCATGAGACCTATCCAAGCCAAAGCGTCTACCTGGTCATCGTGTACTCCGTTCGGAAAGCGCAACAGCTCTGCTACCAGTGGGCCAGTAAATTCTTCGTCCTTTGGCATGAAGACCATGCCCTGTTGCATCCTGCCTTGGATTGCTCTGGCCCGCGCCTCCTTGTCCCTGCGGCCAGTCTTTAAGTCTTTAAAATACGCTTCGTACAACCCGCGCTCGCGTACACGCTTCTCGAGGAACGGCCCAAGGGCCATCTCAATGTGCCCTTTCTCAATACCTATGATCGACGGCTTCCAGACCTCGTAGAGATCAAGTATCTGCTCTACCAACTCAAAGCCGTTGAACCTGCCCCGTACAACGTCGACCACGTACAGGCAGTCCTGCTCATCGACACCTATGACCATACCTACGGTGTAGTCATTGCGATCGTTCTTGCCGATAGCCAAGTCCCACGCGCAGTAGAAGCGCATACGGTCGTGGTCAATCTCATCACGGTCGTAGTAGTTGATCATGTCCCGCGTGAAGTACTCACCGTCGTCCGCGACAGGGTTCTGCTGGTACAGCGCTGACCAGTCTCTAGGGCCAACCGCTTTCTCAATTCTTTTTAAGGCTTCTTCGTCGTATCGCTCTCGGTGGAGCGCTTCGCCACGCTTTCTGAAGGGCTCATCGACCTCTGCTCTGGCGGGGTAGTTAACCACCTCCCACTGTTCGCCGTTGTCTGCTGCAGCTTTAAGTAAGCGTCCCGCAAGATCATCGTCGTGCCAACGAGTGAGGATAACCAGCACACCGCCACCAGGCGCAAGACGCGTGTACGCCGTTGACGTATACCAGTCCCAGGCGCTGTCGCGCGCGTTCGATGATTCCGCGTCGTCGCGGTTCTTTACCGGATCATCAATGACAAGGATATGAGCGCCCTTACCAGTAATACCCCCGCCAACACCGGCAGCAACATAACCCCCACCAGCAGTAGTAAGCCAAGCTTCAGCAGACTGAGAATGTGGGTCAAGGCGGGTTTTGAATGCTGACTTATAGCCTTCTTCACGTAGGAGGCCGCGGACTTTGCGCGAGAATCCCATAGCAAGAGAGCCCGAGTAAGAACAGCTGATAAACTCGTGCTCGGGGTTTCGCCCAAGGTGCCAAGCTGGGAACGCCACTGACGCAAGCGTACTTTTACCGTGTCGAGGCGGCATGAATAGCATAAGTCTTGGAGACTTCTTTTCAGTGACATCTCTTGAAAACTCCTCAAGCCGTTTACATATATCTTTGTGTACCCATCCCGCTGAATAGTCAGGGTTAAACCGCTCCACGAACGGTAGGAGCCGTTTACGCGTCAAGAACCGTAGAGCGAGTTCCGCGCGCGCCTTCTCCTCTAGTGTCTCTTCCTTCGTGGGTTCCGGTTCGGGAACCGTGGGTAACGGCCCTTGCTCCGCGATGTCCGCTTTGCAATACACGCAGAGGCGGTCGTCCCCCGAGTACAGGGTCTCGGAATGCGACGCTTTACAGCGTATGCACTCGACCTTTTTTACTTCAGTCATCTATCTCTCTGGGCGTGTAGAACAAAACGAACGCTTTACAGTTAGAGACACTAAGGAACTCTTCATCGTCATCACAATCCTGGTCGCCCCCCCAAATCAGAGGGGATCTGCACTGCCAACATTTCATGCTAGTCGCCTCTAGGTTCGAGGTAGTGGAGGTCTTTACCTGCGATCTTTAATAGGTCTTCGTCAGTCATGCGCTCGAGCTGCTTGGTGCCGTTAATGTTGATGTTTACCTGGGGGGCGGTATCGGGGACGCCTAAACCGTGCAGCTTGACTAGAGAATCAGTGGTGTTCTTCATCTCAGTGGCGTTGGCAGAGGCGTTATAAGCCTCCATATACATCATGTGCGCGTTCTGAGCCGTGAACTTTACAGTTTCACGCATCTCTTCGCGGTAGTACTCGAGGGCTTTTTGTACATCGGGGATTTTGGCGGCAGCGTAGGCGGCCTGCTGGCAAGAGTACCCCGCACCACGACCCGCGGCTGCTGTACTCATACCGGAAACCATGAGCATGACCAACTTTTCCTGCTGCATGGTTAACGAACCACGGCTTATGCCCATGTACGGCATTCGCGATTGGAATTCGGTGCGCGCGCTGACTAAGTCAGTGGACGGTTGTTCCAGCTGGGCTGCTTGGTCCATAGAACTCTTGGTTGTTATCTACGTATATAAAAGCAGGAGCCCCGTCAAATTCTTTCGACGACACTTCTGCTATCCATTCTTCGGCGTACTCCTCGGAGTGGCCTGCCGCTATAATGAGGTCAACGGCTTTATCATAGTTGTACGCAAGCACCTCGCGGCCATTACGGATCGTTGAACCGATAATTGCGTCGTCGAGGCCCTCGATTGCTAATACTTCTATGTCAACCATAATGTATATTAGCTTTACTAATATCTAATCACAAGAGAAATCAGCAATAGTCTTGACCCACCAGTAAAACATGTCTTCTGATAGGTTGTGTTTCATGATATTTACGCGGTAACAGACCAATTGGGTATTTTCGGGGGTGTAGCCCTTGTCGGGAGATACCCGATCAATAGAGGCATTGTATTCTTTTCTACCTGTACCGTCTTTATGGTGCGTAAGAATAACGCCCGACACTGCGCACCGACCATTTTGCTTCTCCCACAGCTCTAACAGGTGCTCCAGCTCTATCGACCAACTAAGGCCACGGTGGGCTGACCCTTTGCTGTTGCCAGATTTACTTTGAGAGTGCAGGTTCTTCAAATAGCTCTTATACGACTCGGAGATTCGCGTTTGGGTTTGGGCGATCTTGCAAGCAGAGCAGATATGTTTTGAAGCAAATTCGGCACTGTCCTGGGTAACCTTGCAACACCGGCACTTTCTAGTAGTTCCAGTCATGGGTCAGAATAGTAGCACAACTAATTGTTTTGTAAAAAAATTTTATAAAAAAAATATAAAAAAGCCCTTTTATATCCCTCATCGACTATCTCCCGCCTAGCCGCTCAGCACACCCCCAACCCCGATTCGTAGTCATGGAACCTTCTTTTGGTTTTTGGCTTCTGGAACCTTGTCCGTTTTTCATAGCTCGTGTTTCGTTTTTCACGGCTCACGTTCCGTGATCCGCGGTCGGTTTGATTTGTGTAATTGGTCGAATGGTTCGATCAATCAATTAGGAGATATACCATGTCCCAAGCAATCCCAATGTTCGTACGTAAAGGCACGAAGACGTCAGCGATCTACGCAAAGATCAAGAACGGTAACGTGTACAAGCTCAACACGCCGATCGCTGCTGAGCAGGTTGACTGGGCTATTGCTCAGATCAAAGCAGCTGGGCTTATTCAGCTCAAGCACTGGACGAAGTGTGGAGGTGTTGCATGAACAATTATCAACTAATCAGCACGGCGGATATGTGCGCAGGTATGGACGAGCGGGCAGCTGCAATGTTCGATGGCGCTGCGACATATACCTACGTTGTGGTCAACCCAGCCTGGAACAAACGTCTGCTAGACCGTTCGAGCCATAGGGCGTTCGAGAAGTATATGCGCGAGGAGCTCGACGTTACGTGCATTCAGAGCATCACCCAAGGTCTGAAGTCAGACCGTTTCTACTTCCTCGCGCTGTCGTTCTAAGGAGACACACCATGAGATACCCAGGCAAACAACCGCGAACCACGACCTTCGGTCGCGCTCCACGAGCCACGAACAACGCATCAGAGCTCAAGAAGATCTATGCACAGTACATACGCATGGGGTTCGATGACCGCGAAGCACGGTTCAAGACACTCAACCATCACACCATGAAACTCTAACGGAGAAAGCCCATGAAACTATTAAGAACCAAGCGTCGTAGATCGCGGTTCACGGTTAGCGAATCAGACACCATGTTTGGTGGTGCGTTGCTCGTGCTCACGGTAGCCAAGTGCCTCGCCTTCAACGGGTTTATGTGATTTGTAGCAGGTTGTAGCAGGTTGTAGCAACTTGTAGCAGGTTTGTAGCACCTAATCGCTACACATTAAACCATTTTAAATCATACACTTAACCTAATTTGTAGCAGATGTAGCAGATGTAGCAGCTTTTTCTAAGTTCGTTCAGACGTTTTTTTTAAAACACGTTTTTTTTTTTAAATTGAACTTCAACTCAAAACTACCTGCTACATCTGCTACAAACTCTACAACCCGCGCCGCAGCTGGCTTTGCTCGTTTTCAAACCTGCTACAAATGCTGCTACAAGCTGCTACAAACGCCCCTGTTCCTGCTACAAACACCAAATCACTGATCGCTATGTCCACTAACCGTGAATCGTGGCCCATGTTTCACGATCTCGTTCCTCGATCGCGAGTCGGGTCGTATTTATGCCCTTGAGGCTTAATTCATCCACATTTTGGAGATTATATGAACAATTTACTTAGATTATTGAAACTCAACTGGGTATTTGCCCTGTTCTTATCGATTGTCCTATTAGGATCGGTAGCTTACGGTAAGTACCTTGAAAACAACGCAACATCCGTATCCGAAGTACCATCCCACTTTGTCTGCATACATGATGATTGGGAAGATATATACACTTGCTTTAACCGAGGAGATATCAAATGACCGACCATATCGAGAACGCCAGAGCCAAGGCGACTGAGTTATACTCTAAAGCTGACGAATACAAAGCGAAAGCCGCGCCCCATGTAGGTCGAGCGACTAGTTTCTTTAATCAGCACATCGACAAACTACTGATGACTGCTCTCGTTGCCATTGAGATCTGGCAAGGCGACAGCTTAGATGGCATTGAGGATTCAACCCAAATATCGGCTGCAGTCGATATCGACGATTACGCACGAAGATAAACATTCCGTAGGAGGAATATACAATGCAAGAACTTAACTTGAACGTTGACAACTGGTCCCTCGTAGACTCTCACGAATCTTCGGAGTCTATCTTCAACATAACCGATGTCATTTCTTTGGCTGACAGTATTAGCTGGGCTAATACCGACGACCTCTGGGACATCAACATGCACGAATACACACACTAATTACTGAATTAATAGGCTTCTCATTCCGAGCAGCTTCACATTTTTACCCCAGGAGGGGACTACACATGAACAAATTATCATCTTTTATCGATACAGTTGTTACAAAAGCCGACTCTAAGCAGGGCGGACGCAATGGAATCATCGCAGGTATGGTTCAGGCACAGGATGCTGACCACGTGGCAAACCGCATCGCCATGACTTATGTAGCTCTGGTAAACAGACGTAAGCGTCTTCGCGCGGAGTCTGTTCGAGCCGGTGTACCCATTGAGATAATGTCCGTAAAACCTGAACACATGCTCGGCTTTGTACAGAGCATGATGAACAACTGCTGTTGGGCCGCTCGCACCGTGATTCGTGCAGGACAGGTCGAGGAACAGGCAAACGGCCTCGACTTTTCACAATCGGTGGCCGAACAGGCTGGATTCTTAGAGACCCCAACTTACCGTAACGTTGAGGTCACCTTACTAGATGACTGGGCTACCTTAAATGAGCTGCATTCCTGGCTCTGCTCCCATATGAGCTACATGATCGACCTTGAACCACTCTACTTATACGCTGAGAAAGCTGAGGTAGAACCTGGAGTATGGGAGCATGTACATCAACTCATGGACCTACCGGATGTTTTAGTTGCCCTCGATGAGAAGGCGCTCGAACTCGCTGAACTTGCAGATACAAAGGTCAATGATTTCGCAAGTAATCACCAATTTGGCTCTGCATACGCCGCTTGACCCCGTACCCACTCGCCGCAAGGTGGGTGGGTTTTTTTATGCCTGGCCGCACACCACATGCAGTGTGCCTGTTTCACTATCCTCACTTTGTTATGATGACCACCCAACCCTGGGTGCCAGTGTGCCTGTTTCACTATCATCACGCAGTGATAACCCCTAACATCGAAC
>Ga0181553_10002009_pt1 | contig 18115 bp, 6 predicted proteins | sample 011ome_17_FD_133753 | JGI IMG/M metagenome (GOLD analysis project Ga0181553, IMG submission 133753) | Coastal salt marsh microbial communities from the Groves Creek Marsh, Skidaway Island, Georgia - 011502XT metaG (megahit assembly) | ecosystem: Environmental > Aquatic > Marine > Intertidal zone...
CACTGGCGCATCCAAATGCGCCATAGACTTATCCCCACAGTTCCTCAACACGAACCCAGCGCTCGCGCGCGTCACCACCGCCCCACGCCTCGCCGCGCCCGCGCGCGCGAACGGCGCCGTCGCGCGTGCGGTCACCGCAGCGTGCGTCACCACCGCCCCGCGCCTCGCCAGCGCGCGCGTGCGCGCCGCCCGGTGCGCGAATGACGCGCGCGTCGCCGTCGCCGTCGTCGTCGTCGTCGTCGTCGTCGTCGTCATCGCCGTCGTCGTCGTCGTCGTCGCCGTTGTCGCCGTCGTCGTCGCGGCGCCGTGTGCCGTCGTCGTCGTCGTCGTCGTCGTCGCCACGAGTATCACGAATGTCAAACACGGACCACTGGATGTCGTTCGGACATTCGGCGTTGCGGAACTCTTGAAACGTGAAGCGCCAATTCGCCTCCGCACGGCCACATTGCTCGCCCCGCGCCGGGCGCGACGCCCCGCGCGTTCGAGCGAAACCACGCAAAAAATACTTCCTCTACACCGTCGTTGACCGCGCGGGGGTGAACCGCGATGGGGGCGTGCGCGAGCGTGTGCATGCGTGCGTCGGGATCGCGACGCGAGCATTGGGATGGGAAATTCGTGTTCAATCCAAAGTTTGACGCGGGTGCGGTGGTGTTTGATGGGTATTACGACACGGATAGTGAAGGGAAGCGTTCGTTGACGCGGGATGCGATTAGGCGTTGGGCGGTGGAGGTGCAAGGGGAGAGTGAGGGGGATGCGGAGGCGCTGGCGGAGCGCGCGTTGGAATCCGTCGCGCCGGGGACAACGGTGTCGTTGAAACGGGCGATGAAGCTCGCGGTGGTGACGGAGTCGAATTTTCCGATGATGCACACCGAGGTTGATGACGAGGAGATGAAGGATGAGATGTCGCAGTATTTCATTAATTCGTCGCACAATACGTATTTAATGGGGGATCAATTGTTTTCGCGGTCGGGCACACAGGCGATTAAGCGCGCGCTCGAATCGGGCTGTCGAGTGATTGAGTTGGACGTGTACGATGGGAGAAACGGACCAATTGTCACGCATGGTGGCACCGCGGTGCGACCGATGCTATTTGAGGATGCCATCAAATGTGTGAATACGTATGGTCACGTGGCGAGCAGGTATCCGGTGATTGTGACGTTGGAGAACCACGCTACGCGTCCACAGCGGTTGGTTATGGCCAGGATCATGAAAGAAGTCTTTGGGGAGAAATTATGGTATCCGGCGGATGGAAAAGACCACGTGATGAATGAATGGCCAAGTCCCTTCGAACTCAAGGACAAGGTTATCATCCGCGATAAGATGCATCACAAGCAGGACGTGCAAGGAGCGTTCGCGAAGACCCTCGACACTGTGAAAAATGCGCTATCGTTGGGCACAAAGTCGAAGCGGTCGATTGTAAATGAAGGCTCGAGTAAATCTCCTGGTCATTCATTAACGGAGTCATCAATGACGGAGTCAAAGTTTAATCGGCGGAAATATGAGACGAGCAGTTTGCTGCCCGATTCAGCACCGCAAGGTGAGGAGGATAGTTCAGACTGCGACTCAGATACAGATGAGTCAGACCTAGACAAGAGCGGTGTTGTTGATATCGTCACCATACAAAATGCCAAGTTTAAGAGTTTCAAAGAAGCGATAACGGTGACCTCGAAGTTCTCATGCTCTTGGAGTGAGAACAAAGTCAAGAAGACACTCGCCTCCGAGAAGGAGAAGACCGTCATAGAGTTTACGAGTCGTCATCTGTTGCGTACGTACCCTGGAGGTCAACGCGTGTTGAGCAACAACTACGATCCATCACCCGCATGGAGCGTTGGGGCATCTTTGGTCGCGTTGAACTTTCAAGCTGAAGATCGCTACATTTGGGCGAATGCTGCAAAGTTTGCCATGAATGGAGGATGCGGTTACGTGAAGAAACCGGCGTACTTGCGAGATCCTAAGATTTCGCGACCCATCCGACCTAGGATTTTACGCGTGCACGTTTATGCTGGTATTGGTTGGGACAACTTTAAAGATGCTGATTTTCTGTCTGCACCCGATAGCTTGATCAAAATTTCCGTGTACGGTTGCGTCGCCGACCGACACGCGCTCGTTGGGCCGCACAAGTCCAAACGTACGAGTATTTATCAAGATCAGAGAATAGGTCCGCGTGCGCAGCCAATTTGGGACGAATCATTTGATATAGAAATTCGCGAGCCAGAGCTATCAGCGCTACAGTTTTCAGCCATGGATAGAGATGGCAGTCGAGATGAGTTCCTGGCGCACTACGACGTCCCTGTCGCCGGCTTGCGCACTGGAATACGCATGGTTCCAATGGTTGCACCCAACGGCTCATATATCCACGATCATAAATCATGCGCAGGTGTGCTCTGTAGATTTACGTGGATCGACGACGCCGACTACGTCGCACGTTCTCCAACGATTGATCCACAAGCGACCATCAAACCCGGCGCCGATTCAGACGACGACGTATGCTAACGTTTCAATTTTCTACAACATACATCGTCCTAGCTTCACTCTCTTCACTCTCACCGTGTATTATTCTAATATATACAACTTTCTGCGGTTATTTCATCATTTGACACGTTTTACGTCATCGTCGCCACGTTATACGACAACAGTCGTGCTCTTCGCGCGTCGTCGAACCACCGCTGAGGGAAAAAAATCAACGCGCCCATACCCTCAATGTGGCCAATTCTGTAACGATCGCAATTGACATTTCCCGTTACAGCGCTGCACGCGCCGCCGCGTTTGCGCCCGAGTTGCGTTCACACCACGCACGTGCGCGTGGATACGAGTGATAACCATCGGTCGGTGCACCATCGAGCGTCGTCGTCGCCGCATTTTGAGTCTTGACGCGCGATCGGCAACCTAGGGCAGGACATTCGGCGCTCGCGGGACGTGAAATCGACTAGAGCGATAGCACGCGACACGCGAGATGCGGCCTTCAGACTTTGAAACGAATGCCGGGCGATTGATGGACAAATCAGCGACGACATCGGAGCGCTTAGAGGTTGCAACGGCGGTGAAGGATGGGATTGAGATCGTGCACACGAACGAGTATGGCAACTTTTTGAAGAGTTATTTCCCGGCATTTAAGGAAGTGTTGACGAATTTGACCAGTCCGACGTTGGAGGATGACGATGAGAATACTCTTCGATTCGTTGTGTTCGAAATTTTGAATCGCCTACCGTTTAACGACATTTTAAGGTCGTTTGAGACTGAACTGTTGGACTTGGCGTTGACGCCGTTGCGGGAAGAGAATGAAAAGAACGCCTTACTTTGCCTGAGAATCATCTTTGACTTGCATCGTAATTTTAGACCATCTATGAATAAGAAGGCATTGCCTTTCCTGAGTTTCGTAAAGGATGTTTACCAAGGTACTGAGGAGACAATCGCGGAGCTATTGGGCGGAGATGGTCGCAAGCGGGCAAAGAAGGACAAGTTACCATCGTCGTGTGAGTTACAAGGCACAAAGTCCTTCAAGGTTATGACAGAATGTCCATTAATTGTGATGTTGCTGTTTCAGTTGTACAATCAAAATATTCAGAGTAGCGTGGCGGAAATACTTCCGCTCATGGTACACGTCACGGGGTTGGGTGGCGGCGATTTCAGTGCAATGTCTGAAGAAGCTCAGAATGTTTACATAGATTTGAAAGCCGCGCAAGTGAAGACCGTGAGTTTCATCACGTACCTTCTTCGTGGAAATGCATCATTAGTTGAGCCGCATCAGGAGGCAATTTCAGCCGCAATCGTTGGTTTGCTGCAATCTTGTCCAGACGTTGTCGCGACGCGCAAGGAGCTCTTGGTGGCGACTCGGCACGTTCTTGGATCGAAAACATTTTGCAAAGGATTCTTCCAACACTTAGATTTGATGATGGACGACGAAGTATTAGTCGGTACGGGACGAAAGTGCATCGAAAGTTTGCGACCATTAGCGTACTCATTTCTCGCGGAGCTTGTGCACCACATGAAGGCTGAGTTGACGTTGCCCCAGATTCGTCGCTCGATTGTTGTGTTCAGCCGTAACATGCAGGATAACACTTTGCCATTATCCACGCACATGACATGCGCACGCCTGATGCATCATTTGGTTGAGTCTATCTTCAGGATGCGTGCTGATGCTGCGCAAGCGACAGAGGCGCGACAGTTCTTGATTCGCATCCTGTACGCCACGGTTGCCAAGTTTCGATCGTTACGACCTCAAATCGCTGAGCTCTTAGTGACTGCGGATGAGTTGGAGAAGGTTATCGAGGCGAAAGCGAAAATGAACGATGAAACGCAACCGAACGAGAAAGAAAAATCTGAACAAGAAACGCGCGCTGCAATGCCGCCGACGACGCCAAAACGCGCCGACGCGAGCGGTTCAGAGAAAGATGACTCGGCAAAAACCGAAGTCCCCAAGATGCCCAGTCACGAGAAGTTGAAGTCGCTATCGGACACGAAGGCGATCGTGAAAACGCTCACAATTGGTATGAAAACATTGCTATGGAGCATCACTAACTTTGGGCCCGAAGCAGTGACACCGGCGTCTGGGTTGAATCACACCGAGCTCAAGCGCGCTGCTGGTTTCATCCGTAACGGCATGAAATCTATGCAGTTGTTCAGAGGCACAGAGTGCTCCGAAATGTGCGCTCACTTTTCAGAGGCGTTGGTGGTTTTGGAGGCGAGGAATTTCGTTGACATCATTTGCTTGCACTTTGATCACTTCTTCAAGGGAATGCTCGAGTTGCCGACAATGGTTCAAGTTCCGCACTTACTTTTAGGAAATCAAAAGCTGTGCAAATATTTTGCTGACGCCCTGGTGACGTACTTATTGGAACAAAAGCTGACGTGTCTCAATGATCCATCTTCGCAAGAAGCGCAACTGGTGCTCAAGCTCTTCTCTTTGCTTTTACATGCAGTTAGCAAGCATAGTAACTGTGAAGCAGTTCTCGCGGCGCACGTGATTCCAATGATTGAGGCGTGTTTGAAAGCTATTCGAGACATTGAGAATCCGTCGGCGTACGTGCGTTTATTACGGTACTTGTTTCGAGCCATGGCGCAAGCCAAGTTCGACGTGCTTTATCGTGAAGTTGTGCCTATTTTAGCGGCAGCTTTGGATTGTTTACTTTCTTTGCTTGATGGACCAGACCCGCACGACTTGCACGACACTGTCGTCGAACTGTGTTTGATTTTGCCGGCGCGTTTGTCGTCAATTCTCCCACATTTACCGAAGCTTGCGACTCCGCTATGTAAGGCGTTGCGCGCGCCAGTGAGCGAGTTGAATCTATTAGGTTTGCGAACATTAGAGTTCTGGGTCGATTCACTCAATCCGGAGTTCTTAGATCCGTGCATTGCTGAAGTTGAATCCGACTTGATGCTCGCGCTTTGGGCGATGCTCAAACCGCAGCAAAGTGGGTCACCTTTCGGCGCCAAGGCGATGCAGCTTTTAGGCAAACTTGGTGGACGCAATCGTGCGTTTCTTCGCGATCCATTAGAGTTGGATGCCAAGGGAAACCCAGAGCATGGACTCCGTATGATACTGATGTTCAAGCCCGAGACGTCATTCCTCGTGCCCCTCGACAGATGCATCGTGTTGATGCAAAATATTTTGTCTACGCCAATGATTCCAAATATCAAAGCATCGGAAGCATTGATTCGACACAGACGACAGGCGTTGGCGTTTATTCGCACATGTTTGATGTCCGTGTTGAACCTCAACGCCGGTCACGCGTTCTCTGGCACGCAAGACGATATAGCAAGCGCTCTCGAAGTCGCTGTTACAAATGGCTGGGGTGAAAAGGTAGACGCACGTCAAAACATAGAATCAAGAACGTCTTTGGGAAACAAGACGAAGAGTCAGCTGATGGCGGAGCAAGGCATATTCAAGCAATTAGTCGTCACCGTCATCGGCGCAGAGTGCGATCCGTTGCTCAAGGAGACTGATGAGCGCTTTGTGGACAATATCTGTGAACACATGGCCATGTTGTTCGTGAGTAACGCCTTGAAGCCCGAGTCATCTCCGCCATCTCCAATGAATGAAGATTCCATCGAACGCCCTCGATTGACGAATCTCAAAGTCCTAAACGCCACGTTATTCTTAGACGCTCTCATGATTTCATTTGAGGCTGGAAAGCAAATGCACATTAAGGCGACGTTGAAGACGATTCAGACGTTTATTGATGCGGTGCTCATTTTATCAAAGGATGAGCTGGTTGAGCTCCAAGCTTTAGAAGATAGTCTAGACAAGCCCAGTGGTACGCCGAAGAAGGGTAAAAAGTCCAAGGCTGACAGCGTATCTCCGATGGATGTAGATGCAAGTTCGTATCCGATACTTGCGGCGTTCATTGATGCGTTGATGCCGCGCTTGGTGCACTGCTGCTACAGAAAGAACCACCATAGCATAATCGGTGGCGTTGTCGCGTTGGATGCGATGTACAAGTGCTTACCCGCGGTGATTATGAAGAAGCAGCTTGCTAGTGTGATTCCAGCGCTGATTCGAGCGATTCAGTCTCTACCAGTGCATGCAGCGTCGCAGACAAAGGAGGCGACGGAGGTGTTTTTGCGCATCATCGAAAGGTGCGTGCCAGCTAGTGCTACGCTTCGAGGTGAAGAATCGAGTGTTGAAGCTGGCGTCGACGTCCTTGTCGAAGAGCTTTGTAGCGTGTCAGGTGCGTGCAGTTCGCGCGCTGCTGTCGAGCAGGCGCTTGTCGGTATCTCAAAGCGCACGAACACACCGATGCGAGAATTGCTGCAGCTCAAGGATGAAATGATGACGGCGCTCGTAGAACGTCCACTTCAAAGCCGTCACGTGCTCTCTCAGATCCAAATGGTCAAATTTATGACGTTTTGTTTGAGTGCATCGCCACCGTTAATCAAGCTCGAAAATAACTACTTGGTCGTGATCCAAGATGCGTTGTCCATTGCTGAAAGTGAGGACCAATCCATCATGAATGTCGAAACGAGTGAGAACGAGCGTCTCTCGACATTGAGGCAGTCATGCGTGCAACTACTCAGCACGGCGTTGAGTACGCCTGAGTTGTCGAGCACCGAAGCGACACCGTCGCTTCTTGCGTTGCGCGAACGCATTTCTACGGTTCTTTTCTCGAGTTTAACATCTCGAAATGCAGCTATCGTGGCCATTGCTAAGCTCGGTTTGGTGCAAGTGAAACCACACATGAACAAGAATACGTTGAAGCAGTCAGTGAGTCCGATTTTGATGAATTTGCAGCATCTTTCCAAGCTCTCTATTCCTTTGCTTGGGGCGCTTGAGTATTTACTCGAGCTCCTTTCTGAGTGGTTCAGCCCAACTTTGGGAGAAAAGCTCCTTGAGCACATCAAATACTGGCTCGAGTTGGACGCAAACGCCCCGGTCGCACCGGGACAGTTCAAGAAATCCCCCAAGGATGTGAAGCTTATTGCGGCGATCGTGAACTTATTCCACTTGTTACCAAAACTTCGTGATGGAAAAGCAGAATTGAAGCCGAATGAAAAGCGCTTGCTGCCATATGATTTTATCAGTCCCTTGGTGCGCGACATCATGGCGATTGAATCCACCATGCCACCCGAGAGCGTGTACAGCGAAGTAAACTCATTGTACATTGTCCCGCTTACCAAATTCTTGGCCAAGTATCCAAAAGAATCTGTTGAATTCTTCTTGGCGAGAATCGATCAGCCGGACTACTTTGCGCGATTCATCCGCATCATTCAACTCCCCGAAGGTAACGAGCTTTTGAAGACGCTCTGCGCGAATTCTTCAAAGCTCATGAAAATTATCTTCAACGTGGACGGCGAATCGGATGACGAACTTGACGAGCTCGCTACGCAAGGCGTCGAAAAGAATTCGGATGATAAACTCTCGTATTACAACGGCTTGAAATTACTTTCAACTATGGTGACCCTGGCGCCAGAATGGCTTTCTGAAGAGCCGAGCGTCATCGAACGCTTGGAAGAAAGTTGGAGTAGCGATGATCGTATGGAACGCTTGAACAACGAGGACACAAACTCGCTCGAGTCTATGATGGAAACCAAGTATCTCGTAAAGTGCTTCATCTCTGTGATGAGGCACGATCGTTCTCAAGTACATTTACTCTTCAAGCTCATGCCAGTGCTTTGCAACAGAAGTTCAGTTGACTACACGTTTGTACGTGAATTCATCACAAATGAGGTTGTCAATCTGTACGAACCGAGAGAGCGAAAGGCTGTATTCAAAGAGTTCATAGATCAATTCAACGAAGAGGCGGAAGCGGAATCCGACGCCGATCCGCAGGTTTTGGTGTGCGCCCTCCAGGTGCTTGTCATTCCAATGCTTCAAAAAGTGCTCGTTGGGTGTCAAGATTCATCTGAGGCTATGGATGCGGCACAAGCATCCCTAGATGAGGATCTCATTGACAGCTTCGTTTCAGACGTCTTGGACCCCGCAGATGAGGACGACAAGACGATTTACTCTGAGACTCTACGAGTGCAACTGCTTCAGCTGAGTACGTTGCTCATTCGCAATTTACCCGAAGACTTGGTAAAGCACCGCAAGGAGCTCATCAAGTTTGGTTGGAACCATCTCAAGCGCGATGAATCGTCGAGCAAGCAGTGGGCGTTCGTAAATGTCAGCTACTTTTTGCAGGCTTATCAAGCACCCGAGAAGATCATCTTACAAGTGTTTGTCGCGCTGCTCCGCGCTTGCCAACCCGAACAAGCGGAATTGGTGACGGAAGCGCTCGACGCGCTCACTCCAGCTTTACCGATTCGATTGTCGCAAGGTGACCACAAGTATCCGATTTGGATTAGATATACGAAGAAGAGTCTGGTCGAAGACGGTCACTCGTTCCCGCAACTCGTGCACATATGGAACCTGATTTCTCGCCACTCCAAATTCTTCTATTCATCGAGAGCGCAGTTCGTTCCACAAATGGTCAATTCTTTATCGCGCTTGGGGTTGCCTACGAGTTCGTCACAAGCAAATCGATCACTTTCTATTGACCTCGTCGAGCTCATTATGAACTGGGAGACGGATAGACTATCGGGTGCTGGTGATGTGAAGCACTTACCGAGCGCTTCGAATCCTGGTAAACGCAAGGCCGATGAAAGTCCAGATAAAGAAGAGGAACCCACGACTCCAAGACGCGGAAAGAAGAGTGGTAAGAAAACGAAAAAGGACGACACTGAATCAAAATCTCCCGGACGCGCTACTCGTGGTTCTCGTTCTACCAAGAAGAGTTCTAAGGAGGACGATGAAGAGAATGAAGAAATGGTGAGCGATTTGCCGGAGACGGAAACACTCAAGTCCATGCCATCCATCGGCGTCGTCGATGAGGAGTTCAAGCCGTCTTCAAACATGGCTGAAATTATCATTAATTTCCTTGTCCGTATGTCTTTCATCACTGGAGAAAGCAAAGAGCCGGACGCCAAGCCTTTGAATGATCGCGCGCTTACGCTTTTGTCTCGAGCGTTGAAAATGTGGCCAGGTGTGCGTATCAAATTTTCTTTCATCGACAAGCTCCTCAACCTTGCAAAGCAAGCTGGACGAGACCAAACGACTACGCTCGTTATGGGTCTGTTGGTATTGAAAACGGCACTGCTGACCGAAGAGTACGAGTTTGTGAGCGAAAACATTCAGCAAATAACTCTTCTCTTGGAACCGTGTTACGCATCTCAGAGTAAAGCGGTGCACGATCTTCTTGGTGAAGTTGTGAGTGCATCGTGTAAGGCACTGGATAATTCGGAATACGCTGAAAGTGCAATCGAACTCAGAGAGGCTCTTGCGGGATTGTATGAGAAATGTGCGGGCGCCGCCGGCGAGCAGGCTGAAGCGCCGAACGAAAGCCAAGCAAACCCGTCTCTCATCTGCGTTCTAAAAGTCAGCAGTGCCCTGGCAAAACACAAGCCAAGTAGTGTCGACATACATTTGGCACCTTTGATGAAGCTTCTCGCGCGCTTAACGGTTGAACTGAATGCAGCTTCTGCCGCAGGCGAGTTGCAGACGGACCAGCCCAAACGTGGTCAACCTCCACCGGAGGTTGTTCAGCCTGCGTATGGCAGCGTCGCACATTGTATGGTTGAATGCATCAAGTTGATTTCCGTGCGTGTCATTATTGCCAGTGGCTCTGAACACAAGCAGGTGTTCCTTCGCCTCCTTCTTCAGCTGATCAATGACAAGGCGACGCACGGGAACGTCCTAATGGCCATTCTCGATGCAATGGTCGCATGGACTGATGATTCCACTCTCGGTGAGCCAATTTCGGAAGAAGAAAAGGCGACACGCGCGGGCAGCTTGAATGCTAAAGAGACCGTGTTATTTTTGTCGAAGCTCGCTCAGCTTACGCGTATGGGCCTTGCGATCACACAGACGCAAGAATGGGAGGAGAAACTCCTAGACACCATTTACAAACTCTGTGCAGCAGAAGGCAAACATGATCAAGCCTTGCGAAGCGAAGTTTTCTTAAAAGTTGAACGCACGCACTTGCTTGGGTTACGTACGCGTCGACCAGAATTGCGTGATAAGTTCTTCGCGCTCTACCACGAAGCCATCGGTAAAACGCTGTTCCAGCGTTTGCAGTACATCTTGACTATTCAAGACTGGGATGCCATGGCGGACACTTTCTGGTTAATGCAAGGTTTGGATTTGATTCTCAGTACACTTGCCGAAGATGAGCGAATCGCATTGGCTCCCAACAGCGCGTTAATCGCGTCCTTGTTGCCGAATGATCCAGAGACAAAGAAGCCAGTGGATGTTCCGGCCAAGCCAAAGAACGCAAAGGCGGCCTCATCTGAAGTCAATGAGCTAATTCAAAGACACGCAGCATTTTTGCACGACAAGGCATCGATTCGTGTCGTTGATTTGATGACCCCTCTTCGACAAGTTGCGACTAGAAATGCGAATATTGCGTACTACTTGTGGGTTCTGATTTTCCCCATCGTGTGGGCCACGCTTCAGCGCGAAGAGCAGCTCCAACTTGCCAAGCCAATGATTGGCCTGCTGAGTAAAGAGTCGCACCTTCGACAGGCTGCAGTGCGCCCGAATGTCATCCAGGCGCTATTGGAAGGGATCTCTTTGTCTCAGCCGCAACTTAAGATTCCAAGTGAGCTGATCAAATTTCTTGGCAAAACGTTCAATGCTTGGCACACTGCCATTGCGTTGCTCGAAAATCACGTCGTGCGCTACCCGCAAGAAGCGCGTTGCTTCGATGCATTGAGCGAACTGTACCGTCTGCTAAGCGAAAACGACGTTCTTGTGGGTCTTTGGACGCAAAGATGTCAATCTGACATCACTCGCGCCGGATTGTCTCTTGTCCAGCACGGGCATTGGCAACACGCCCAAGAAGTGTTCTTCAAGGGTATTCAACGCGCAACAGCTGGGCAAGCACCTGGTGTGTCGAAAACTGAAATGTGTCTATGGGAAACGCAGTGGCTGAACTCCGCAAAGCAGCTTAACCAATGGGATTTGATTTCTGATTTCAGCAGAACTGTCGAACACAGCGAGTTGATGGTGCAAAGCATGTGGCGTTTGTCCGATTGGACAGGCGTGAAAGAACTCATGCCGAGCGGATCTCTCAATGAAATTGAAGAAACACCAGAAATTATCACTGTTCGTGCGTTTGCTTCGCTAGTCAGTGGACGAGTACGTGAAGCCGAACAACATTGGGCGCATGCTGTGAAGAGTTCTCTCGATCGCTGGTGGCGTCTTCCAGAGACGGGATCGACGTGTCACATTCCGTCGCTTCATATGTTCAATGCTATTGCGGAAGTGCAAGAATCGACGCGAATCCTACTCGAGCTGTCGAATACGCAACGTCGTGGCGTACAAGGTTTAGTCAATAACCGCACTTTGGTGCAGGACATCATGGAAACTTGGCGCTTACGCACACCGAACGACTGGGACCCAGTGCCTTGGTGGAGTGAAATTTTAATGTGGCGCGGAAACATGCACAACATTATGACACACGCGGCCAAGCAAATTGGCGAACAAAATCCAGCGATGTTGCAAACAACGCAGCAGCTTGATCAACTTGGGCAGCGCGAGCGCGCATGGAGCTTGAATAGATTTGCGACTGCAGTGCGCAAGCAGCGCATGCCCGAAGTAGCCTTGGCGATTCTTTCTCGACATCAAGGGCAAGTCGAAGTCTCCGAAGCGTTCGCTAAGCTTCGTGAACAGTGCCAGTCGTATCTCGCACTTGAAGATCAAGCCGTCACAGGTCTCAATCTTCTTGAGTCGACGAGTCTTGAATTCTTTTCGCCGCCGCAAAAGGCCGAACTCTTCTGCCTTCGCGCCAAGTTCCAGGAACAATTGCAAGAATTTGATTCGGCAAACTCGTCATATTCTACAGCAGTGTCACTTTGCAAACAACTCAGTGACGCTTGGATATCATGGGGTAACTTTTGCCGAGATCGACAAGACGACTCTTCAGCGAACTGGGTGCAACAAACGGCGACGTGCTACCTCCAAGGCGTGAAGAATAACGTTCAGGAGAAGCGACACGAGCTCATCAATATCATCCGAATGCTCGCGTTCAGCGCAAATTCGCAGGCTGTTGGCGCCGCGCTCGCTAGACACATCGACACGTTACCGACATGGATTTGGATTCCTTGGATTCCGCAATTATTGTTGTCTCTCGCGCACAGCGAAGCCCCACACGTCAAGGCTATTTTGTTCCGCGTCATTCAGGCACACCCGCAAGCGATTTACTATCAACTGCGTACGTGCTTACTTGAGCGTCGCGAAATCGCGGCTCGTTTGACACAAATGGCTCGCACTTTGGCGGAAGGCAAGGGAGACGATAAAGCCACCGTACAAGCCGCTGCGCAACGCGCGCAAGAAGCAACGGTCGCGTTTGAAGCCGCCAAAGAGCTTATGGAAGCTTTGAGGCTCAGGCACAACAATTTGGTCGGCGAACTTGAAGTTCTGCTCAGCGAGCTAGGCACGCGTTTTGCATGCACGCCTGAAGAGCGTCTCCTGGTCGTTGTGTACACGTTGTTGCACCGCTGCTACAAGTACCCGGCGGCAACGACGGGTGAAGTTCCGGAGACGTTTAAGAAGGAGCTCGTCGGCGTCTGCCGCGCCTGTTTCAGCACCGATACGTCTATGAAACATTCTGACTTCGTAAACGAATACCAAGCAAGCTACGAACGTGATTTGAATCCCGAAGAGGATACGTTCCCAAGCACCGTCGCAGAGCTTATGATGAAACTCAAGGCTTGGAAGCAACGTCTGTTGAACGATGTGGAGGATAGACTCCCATCGACGTTGCGATTAGAAGACGAGTCCATGCAGCTGCGTAACGTCACATTCAATGAAGTTGAAATTCCTGGGCAATACGCGGGCGATCTTTCGTTTGGCATTATGGAACGATTCACCAAGCTCGAGCGCATCGGCGCGGACGTCTTCGTGGTTCGTCGTCACGGCAGCAGCTACCGAGGATTAGAGTTCGTTGGCGTGGACGGTTCATCGAAACGCTTCCTCGTACAAACATCGCTGACGCCTGCTGCTCGCGGTGAAGAGCGCATGGTTCAGCTTCTGGACACCCTCAACACTGTTTTCGCTAAGCACACGGAGACGAGACGACGCGGGATGTGCTACTACACGCCAGCGGTCATCCCTGCCTGGCCTCAAGTTCGCCTCTTCGAAGACGACGCAGCACATGCGACGTATGGAGAAGTATACGATGTTAACTGCGCCCGCTACGGCCGCGAAGCAGACTTGCCTGTTGCACTCTTCAAAGCCGCGTTGGACCCCGCTATTCTCGGCGAAGTCACTGGTACTGAAGAAGTTTTGGAACTTCGACTAAAGGCCTTGATGGAAATTACTCAAAAACACGTCACCGAGAATATCTTCTCGCAGTACATGTACAAGACCCTTCCTAACGGTTCGCACCTGTGGACCTTCAAACGTCAGCTGTCTCAGCAGCTCGCAATGTCGAGCTTCTTGTCGGCGTTGTTACGCATCGGCGGTCGCACGCCGAGTAAAATAATGTTCGCCAAGAACACTGGCAAGTTGTTCATGCTCGACTTCCACCCTGCGTTTGATAACAAGGGCATCATCGAGTACATAGAACCTGTGCCATTCCGATTGACTCGAAACTTGCACACGTTCTTTACGCCGTTTGGCGTCAAGGGGGACTTTGTTGCGTCCATGGCGAGTGCGGCGCAAGCATGCGCCGCTCCTGAAGCCGATTTAGAAGCTCACCTCGAGTTATTCTTCCGTGATCAGCTCATGGTGTGGCCTTGGCGCCGAATGAACGGCACATCCAACGCTCCGGCGGTAAATCCGTCGCCAACAGAAATTGCAAGTATGGCTCGCGCAAACGTCCAAGAAGTGCTTCGACGTTTGCCAATCATCGCGCCCACGCCGGTCCCCAACTCCGCTGCCGACTCGACAGCGAGCGTACAAAAAGCGGTACTACACCTCGTTGATGCCGCGCTTAACATTAGAAACGTCGCACGTATGGAATCCACATGGGCGCCGTGGTTCTAAACGCAAAGCGACTTTGTAAAACCACCACACATTTTTAGATACACAACACCACATTCTGCCGCGACGTTGTCGCGGCAATGCCGCCGCCGCGCCGCGCCGCGCCGAAGCAGCACCAACCCTCCACGCCGTCTGCGTCAGCATGGCCATCGTCATGCGCGTTCATAGAAACTTTAGTCTGGGACAAGCGCGTCCCCAAAGAAGCACTCGACCGCTACGCTCCGAGCACGCGCGATCGTGGCGCCCTCAAGCACCCACGTGCGAAACGCGTCAAGCCGAAAATAGTCGATGAAGAAGGCCATCCTGCGAAAGGCGAGTACGGGCTGTTCGCCGCGACGAAGATTAGCGCCAAGGAGAGGTTGATAGATTACCACGGTGTCGTCACTTTGAGTGAGCACGCGTCGCAGACGAGCGATTACACGCTTGCGTTTGGCGAACGCAACGAGCTCGCGATTGATGCTGAACGTCAAGGTAATGAGGCCCGCATGTGTAATGATTTTCGGGGAACTTCACGCCGAGCGAACGCTAAATTTGACACGTACGTGGACGAACGCGGCGATACAAAGCTCGCCATTTTTGCAACCGAAGCCATCAATAAAGGTACGGAAGTGTTGATTTCGTACGGGAAAGGATTTTGGAAGAATAGAGTAGGAACCGATTTAGCGGCGTTTACTGGATGGGATTAGTGTCGTGTTGTAATAGAATATTGACGTTGTTTGTATTAATACAAACACCATGCTTGGTTTTATTCGTCGTTTTATTCGTCGTCAGATTCGTCTTCGCTCGAATCTTCATCTTCGGAGGCGTCGTTGAGCCAATCGATAAACGGTTGTGCAAGTTTTAAGAACTTCTTGTCGTGTTCTTCGGCTTCAGCTTTCTCCTCGGCCCAGGCCAAGACGCTTTCTTCGCTAATGACGTCCATGTCGTACAACATGTGGAGTACTTTTGGGAAGGAGGACACGCACGCACCTCCGCCCATACCCTTGAACACTTCGTCCTCGAGGCAGAATTCCTCAAACGTGAGCAACGCCTCGACTTGATCATCCTCACTCTTTAGGAAACGCGCCAAAAGTGGTGCCCACTCTTTCAGGCGATCTCGCAAGCGCTTCAATAATTCGGGAGTGGACGCCGGCGCCGTTTCGGGATAGAGCTTGACGTTTTCACGCGATGTCTTTCCGTGCGCCGGTAAAGTCAAGCCAATGATCGTCATCAGGACATACCGTGCAATATCTGCAAATGTTCTGTTTTCAGCCATCTTTAATCCTTGTAGTTCTACTACAGCGTTTTCTTGCGCGTATCCTTGTTTCACGCACCGCAAAAATGTCTCTGCGACTTCACGCTGAAAAATAGACTCTCGCTTGACGTCTTCATCTTCATCGCTGTCAGATTGGTCGCCCGCAGTGGCGGATGCTGACGCTACAACCGCACGCGTTGCCGCATGACCACGTTTTGCCTCTTCTTCGGCATATTCCTGCGCGCAATCGTACGGCTCGCGGACTCTCGCTGGCGCGATGCTGTGACGCCATCCCTCTTCGCGAGGCGCCCACATGTATCCAGCGCCGCCAACACCTACTGAAGACACGTGCCAAATCGCACTCGTGTCTACACCTTCTGCGTTTTGCGCCGAAATGAGTAATGACTGCAGTTGCTCCGATGTGTGCGCGCTGAGCGCTTCGTCACGGACGTGCTCCATGTCTAAATCGGCGAGCCCCGTCGACTCAGCCGAGTCGTCGGAATCATAATCATCATCAGCCAAATCTGGTTGTACCTTCAACGACACCCGAGACTTTGGTTTCATCGTAAAACCAGCACCGATGACAACGCCAGTGCCGAGCACGCATCCCGAAGTGACATGCGCGTTGCGATGGATGACGACGTTCTCACTCACGAACGCACGCGTCACCTTGACTCCGTCACTAATTCTCGTTCCATCGAGAATGTACGCACCGTCGAGCACGCAATTCACACCGATGTTTACGTTTTTGCCGATCACGCTGTGAGTCAGCACCGAACCGGCGCCAACCGTTGAATGTGCGCCGATCAAGCAACCCTTTTCAACCTTGGCGCCGACGGCGACGGCGCACGCCGGACTAAAGTAGTTGTTACCGAATTGATGTCTAAACGTCTCTGGATTGTTCGCAGGTACCACGCGCGTATCCGGTACGTACGGAAACGCCCATCTATTCAAAATATCTCGAGACACTGCGTCGTACGAACGCAGATTGTGAACTCGAGCCGCGTAGTCGTGCGGTGAAATTTCATACGCATACAACGTATTCCCCAGCTCTCGTTCATTCAGCGTACCCACGATAAAGTCCCGACGGATGTGCTGATAATCAAAATTATCCGTAAACAACATCAAAAACTCGGGCGCGCATATGTCAATATGGCAATCCATCATGTCCGTTCGCACACGAATGTTTTTCACTTCGCCAAACAAACTTGCGTCCAAGTTCACCCCGGGCGCGTTCGCGTTTCCACCTCCATGTTCTTCGTAATGCACAATTCTATTCGTCTCCGCATCGAGCGCAACCGTTAAATTGCCATCTCCATACGACAACTCGCGCACACCCGCACCGACGCGGCGCATGCACACCGTCATGATTGCGAGCTTTTCCTTGGCGCGTCGCTCCCGATGCTTCTTCAACGCCGCGCTCAAGTCAACATTCGTAATCACATCGCCGCTGATGAGCACGAAATCGTTCCGAATCACGTGCTTATGATCAACTAATCGCAAAGCCTCCCCCGCGCTCACGCAATTCGTGCTCGCTATCGTGTGCACCGCCATCGCCGCCGCGCCGCCGCTCCCATCCTTGGACCCAGACGCGTCCTTCGCCCCCGAGCTCAACCACCCCGCGCGACGCAAATACCCCTCAATCGCCTCCGCGTGACACGAAGAAAACACATACGTCTCCTCCACCCCTTGCGCCGCGAGCCACTCGAGCACGTACTCTAAACTCGGCGCGTGTCCAATCGGCAACAAAACCTTTGGCGTGCCCTCCGTCAGCGGCTTGAACGCGTTCGTGAACGAGTCCGCGAGCACCACCGCCTGAAGCGTGGGCTTGATCGCGATGTCATCCGTCTTGGCCACCATGCCAGCGCGCGCGATGCGATGCGACGCTCAGTCGACGTGCGGTGCGCGAGGCACGTAGTGGCTCCACATCGCGACGCGCGCTCGATGGCGGATGACGCCGCCGCCGTGCTCTACGACGACGTCATCGACGCCCAGGGCGCGGTGAAACCCTCCGTGGGGGCGACCACAGGGGCGATCGCGACGCTCAATGCGCGTCTCGGCGCGCTCGAGGAGGAGAATGCGACGCTGCGCGCGCGGTGTGAGACGCTGGAGAAGAACATGAGTTGTTTGTTTAACACTGCGCGCGCCGAGGTGGAACGCAAGGATAAGGAGATATTCGCGTTGCGCGAGCGCGTGGGACGATGAAGGGCGAGGGCGACGTGTAGAAGTACGTAGCGACACTGTATTATTGATTGTGACTGGCGCAACGACGCCAAAGCTAACGCGCGTCTATGGTTCTAAAGCGCGCGCGAGGCGCGCTGCCGGTGCTATTGCGATGCTATTGCGATGCCGTGGTGCTATTGCGATGCTATTGCGATGCCGTGTCGAGGCGGAGGGTGAGTTTTGGGCGTGTGTTTATGAAG
>Ga0181553_10002016_pt1 | contig 18086 bp, 15 predicted proteins | sample 011ome_17_FD_133753 | JGI IMG/M metagenome (GOLD analysis project Ga0181553, IMG submission 133753) | Coastal salt marsh microbial communities from the Groves Creek Marsh, Skidaway Island, Georgia - 011502XT metaG (megahit assembly) | ecosystem: Environmental > Aquatic > Marine > Intertidal...
AAAGGCCAATGATCTCAGTAGGCGGCAAAGAGAAGATCATTAATTCTGATCTGCAACCAAGGGATTCAGTAGAAAAGGGAGTTTACATCTGTCCTATTGGTCATGGATATACAGATACGCCTGAAAGCTTTAGATCTGAAAAAATTCTTTTTGGAAAAATAAATTTACTAGAAAATAATAATTCATCTAGCTTCCATGAGGTTGAATCTCCAAAGGATATTCTAAAGGATGAAGGGTTAAAGTTATGAAAAAACTGAGAATTGGATTCTGTGGACTTGGAAACGCTGCAACCTTTTATTTTGAAAAATTGAAAGAATTTGTTGAGGATGGTTCTATTGAGCTTGTAGCCGGCTTTGATTCTGACAGTTCTCAAATAGCTTCTTGGGAAAGTAAAACTAAAATTCTCGGTTTTACCGATATTCATAAAGCATCTGAGATTGGTATTGATCTTATTATTATCACAACTCCTTCGGGTAGACATACTAAGGACTCATTCGAATTTCTGAAGCAAGGTGTAAATGTATTATGCGAAAAGCCAATTGGATTAATTATTGATGAGGTTAATTCAAATATTCAGTATGCTAAAGACCATAATCTTGAGTATGGAGGAGTTTTTCAAAATAGGTTTAATAAACCCATCGAATTTATTAAAGAAAAAATTGAATCGGGAGTTTTTGGAAAAATTATCTCCTCTTCAGTCAAATTGCAGTGGAGTCGCCCACAGGCATATTATGAGGATGGTTGGCATGGTACTTGGCGTAATGACGGAGGTGTTATTAATCAACAGGCAATACATCATATAGATGCTTTGTTTTTTCTTCTAGGTAATCCCTCTGAAATGATCGGGTTTTCTGGAAATATCATAAATCAATTAGAAGCAGAGGATACATTTGCTGGAGCGGGTGTATTATCAAAAGGTGGTTTTTTTACAATTGAGGCATCAACTGCTCTGAGGCCAGCAGATCTTCAAGCATCTATAGAAATTATTGGCTCAAATGCGCAAGCAGGAATAGGCGGTCCAGCTATTAATAAATTAGATTATTTTATTGAAACAGGTAAATATGTTTCCCAAGATATCCTTGAAGAATATTCTGAGCATGTGGTTAACGGATTTGGTAATGGCCATTTAAAAATGATAAAACTAATTTTAGATCATTGGACCAAGCATCAGGAATTAAAATTACCAATTTCTGCTGCTGACTCCTTGAATGCTGTTCAAGCAGTTCACTCTTTTTATCGTTCAGTAGAGGATAAAAAGATAATAAATTTTGAAATAGGCTTAGGATCAAAAAAACTTGGACATTAAGAGGGTTTAATGCCATTTTTTAAGTCCATTATTTTTTTTATCAAATTAATTTTCATCCCCATTAAAGTTGATTTTGTATTAATTTCACTAAATCATTTTAACAGAGCCAACGGCAAAAATAGTTTCATGGCTCCAATCCAAGCAGATTTAATTAAATTCAATAAATCTTTTTTATACCTTGAAGATACTGACTTAAAGGGAGCCTACAATAAGTTTCCTAGGGAGGAGAGTGCTATTGGTTTCGAGTTTATTACGTTTTGCCTAATTGTTTTAAAAAAAATTGGTATATCTCATAATTCTTCTATCAAAATTCTTAAGGTAGTTTTTTTTAGAAATCTTGAATATAAATATTTAATCAATATGGCTGGTTATACGCTTAGCCTTTTTTCTACAATGTTCCCAACAAGGCTTCATTTTGAACTTCAACATGGGTTGATATTTAATAATAGAGAATGGTGGATGTTGAATGAGTGGAACAAACATCAAAATTGCGGAATTTTGCTTCATGGCAAAGGTTTCAAAGAAGTACTTTTATCTAACAAAGACTATAATCTCAAAGATAATTCTAAACTACTCATAGCTGGAATTAATCAGGAAAAAATTCTTTTTTATCCAGATAATTTAAGTAGAAATATAATCTTTACAGAGCAAATAACCATTGATAATAAGAAATATGAAATTAATGAATATATAGAATTTTTTCACTCAATACTTACTCGTAGTGCTGAGTTCATGAAGTCGAACAATATCAATATTTTTGTTAAAACGCATCCTCGAATTCCTAATCAGCTAGCTCACAGGTATCGTGAGTTTGATTTCATAAAAGATTTTAATGATCTGAAGAAATTAGAGAGCAACGCATTGCTCGCACATTTAACTTTTAACTCTTCATCTGTTTTTGAGTTTTCATTAAAAGGCATACCATCCATCCTCATAGATGGTTTCTCAAGAAGAGATCCAAAATTCCTTTTTGATGTATACAAGATGCCATCAAGGGATTTAGTTGTTAATAATGACAACTTATTGCAGGATCGAATATCATTTCTTTTCGATGATTATTTTTTTAAAAGAAAATCTTTAGAACTTAAAGAATGGGCCGATCGCTTTAACGAAAAGCCTAATTTAAATCTAATTTCTGAAATTGAGGCTAGTTAAAATTTTAAAGAAAATACCAGATCTAGGAAATCAATTTTTTAGGTTTATAATATCCATGTAATTATATAAAGAGTAAAAATGGCCACAATTGAAAATAAATTCCCTGGAAAAGATATATCTTCCGATGATCTTAAAACAAAAATTCCCTTGGTTGCTAACTATACATCAAAAGCTTTTAGGGTTGCGGGGGTTACATTTAATGGTAAAAAGATTCCTGTGATGGCGGGCCCCAATATGGTCGAGTCTGAAGATTTGATAGTTAAGACAGCTAAGGCTGTTAAAAAAGCTGGGGCATCTTTTCTTAGAGGCGGCGCCTTTAAGCCACTCAGCTTCCCATATAGAAGTAAAAAATATAACGAATCTGGTCTTGATGGCTTGAAGTGGCTGTCTGTTGCTAAAAAAGAAGCTTCTATACCAGTAATAACAGAAATAATGGAGTCAAAGTACCTGGATGTTATGGTTGATGTAGCTGATATTATGCAAATTGGTTCAAGGAATATGCAAAACTACCCCCTAATCACTGATGTTGCGTCCACAGGAAAACCTATAATGTTGAAGCGTCATTATGGGGCATCTCTTAGAGATTGGTTGGGAGCAGCTGAGTATGCATTAATAGCAGGCTGCAAACATATTATATTATGTGAAAGGGGCATGTCTGTTGCCCATACGCACAAATCTTCATCTAGATATTTGCTTGATCTTCAAGTGATTCCAGCAATAAAAGAGATTTCTTCAATCTCAGTTGCTTCTGATCCATCCCATGCCACATTTTGGAGGGATTGGGTCCCACCAATGTCTTTAGCTTCTATATCTGCTGGTGCTGATTCAATTATGATAGAAGTTCATCCGGATCCTAAAAATGCTGCTGTTGATCCACTGCAACCCATTAACTTCAAATCATTTCAAGTTTTGATGAATCAAATGGATAAAACAGCCAAAGCAATATCAAGGAAAGTTTTGTAATGAAAGAAGCTTTTATCATAGGCAAAGATGTTACCAAAGGTGCAAGGTCACCCATTCTTTGGAATGCTTGTTTTGAACACTTTAAAATTGATGCTCATATGACAGCTATTGATATAGAAAGCGAAACAGAGCTAAATATTTTTTTAAATGATCAAATTGATAATCCAAAATTTCTTGGTGCAGCGGTAGCATCACCCATCAAGGAGAATGTCTCAGATTTTTTTATTGAAAAATTTAATTTAGACTTTTATGGTCCCGCAAATTGCTTTTTTAAACATGATAATAATTTTAGTATTTTAAATACTGATACTTTGGCTGCCATAGAAACTATAAATATTTCTTTTCCTGGTTTAAATTTTTCAGACATTGCAATATTAGGCTCAGGAGCGGTTGCGAAATCTCTTGCCTTTAATCTAAGAGAGCATCATGCAACAAAGACTATCTATGCACGATCAGATGATCATTTCAAAGCCCTTCAAAGCTTTAATTTTTCATGTAAGGAATTTTCTCAAATTAATCAAAACTTTGACCAACATCAGGTCATTGTGAACTGTACAGACATAGGAAGAGATGGCCAATCAACCAATTCACCTATTGACCCTGAGGTTATATCTAACTCAAGCTCTAAAAATATATATGTATTTGATGTAAATTATATTAATAGCCCTTCGTTGCTTCTTCAGACTTGCTCATCAAGGGGTATTGTTAATGCTGATGGTTCTCGTATGAATTTAATGCAAGCTGCTATCGCTTTCGGTCATTCCAATCAGATGATTGAATTTCAAGATGAGATTTTAAGAGTGATGAAGGCTGCAATTACATAATTTTTCTATAATAAGCTTTTAGAATTAAATTATTGATATAATTCTGCAGCGGCTGGATGGCAGAGTGGTCATGCAGCGGCCTGCAAAGCCGTGTACGCCGGTTCGATTCCGGCTTCAGCCTCCATTTAAGAAAGCAACAGCTATGTCATTTGTTGCGGTCTAAATATCACCCATAGAGAATCTTTTAGTTTAAAATATATACAATTAGAACCAATATTTATTATAAATTAAATGAATGATCTCAAAGATACTCCTCATATTGATGAAGAAGAGCTAAATATAAAAGAAATTTTTCAAGTAATATGGAGAGGTAAGACTAGTATTATTTTGCTCTCACTAACTTTTTTTTCTGGCTCTGTTATTTTTGCTTTAACCGCCACCCATTTATGGACTTCTTCAACCACCCTCACTGTTGTTGCCGATTCCAATATTGGTTCGAGCAGGTCAGCCATGTCCGGTCTAGCAGGAATAGCTGGAATTAGTCTTTCTAACTCAAATGCTGGTCCTGATAGGGCAGAAGTTGCATTGGCAACAATTAAGTCAAGGGATTTTTTAAAACACCTTTTAGAATTCCCAGATATATTGCCTAATCTTATGGCTGTTGAATCTTACAATGCATCCTCTGGCAAAATTAAGTATGACAGCAATAAATTTGATCCTCAGTCAGGCTGGCTGGTAGACAAACCATCATACCTTGAGGCAATGAAGCAATATAATAAAATTCTTGATGTATCAATCAATAAAAAAACCCAATTTTTAGATATTTCTATCACTCATATTTCACCAAAATTTGCTTATGATCTTCTTGGTCTTATTATCCAAGAAACTAATACACTCCGAAGAGATAGAGACTTAAAAGAAGCTGAGATAACACTTGGTTATTTGTATCAAGAGCTTGAAAATACTAAGGATGTAGACCTAAGGTTATCTATCAATCAGCTTATAGAATCACAAATGAAGAAAAAAATGTTGGCGCGTGTTAAGACTAATTATTTATTAGAGCCTCTTGATCTTCCTTTTATTCCAGAGGAGCGAGCGAGTCCAGTAAGAACAAAGATTGTGCTTTTTGGTTCCTTGCTTGGGTTTTTTATTGCTTTATTTCTAAATCTATTTAGTTTTTATGGTTTCGGTAGAGTAAATATAATTAACTCACAAAATTGAAGTCATTGAAGGCTTCAACTAAGTTAATTTAATATGCATTTAAATGATATTAGACTCGGAATCATAGGGCTGGGATATGTTGGTCTACCTCTTTCTGTAGAATTCTCTAGGGAGATGCCTGTCATAGGTTTCGATATCAATTCAGACAGAATTAAAGATTTAATGCAAGGTATTGACGTCACCAATGAGGTTGATACAAATGATCTTTTGAATCTCACAAATCTGGTTTTTTCAAATAATATTGATGATTTGTCTACTTGTAATTGCTATATTGTAACCGTCCCAACTCCAATCGATCAATTTAATCAACCAAATTTAGAGCCATTATTATCAGCCTCTAAAATGCTGGGTAAAATTATTGAAAAAGGTGACATTATAATTTTTGAATCAACTGTATATCCAGGTGCAACAGAAGAAGATTGCGCCCCGGTAATTGAAGAATATTCTGGGCTCATTTTTAATAAAGATTTCTTCTTGGGTTATAGCCCAGAACGAATTAATCCAGGAGACAAAAAGCATACGGTTAGGGAAATCGTAAAAATAACCTCAGGATCAAATCCAGAAGTAGCTGAATTGATTGACAAACTCTATGCAAAAATAATTCATGCAGGCACCCACAAAGCTTCGTCTATAAAAGTTGCAGAAGCTGCAAAGGTTATTGAAAATACTCAAAGAGATCTAAATATTGCATTAATTAATGAGCTTTCATTAATATTCAACAAACTAGGAATAGACACAAAAGAAGTACTTGATGCAGCAGGCACTAAATGGAATTTTCTTCCATTTAGGCCTGGGTTGGTTGGAGGTCATTGCATCGGAGTGGATCCATATTACTTAACTAAAAAAGCAGAATCTGTTGGATATAATCCTGAGGTTATTTTGGCTGGAAGAAAACTAAACGATCAAATGTCATCATATGTTACAAATCAATCAATTGAGCTAATGCTTTCAAGGGGTTTTGATCTTAAAGACTCAAAAGTTTTGATCATGGGTCTTACTTTTAAGGAGAATTGTCCAGATACTCGAAACTCAAAAGTTTTTGATATGATTCATATTTTTTCAGAAAAAGGCATAGAAACTGATATATATGATCCATTGGTTTCATTAAAACAATTCGATGGCAATGCAATTATTAATTTAATTGAATTCCCTAAAACTAACCACTATAACTGTATTATTCTAGCAGTCGCGCATGATGAGTTTCATAAAATTGGTATAAACCAGATACGTTCATTTGGTGTAGAGAACAGCATAATCTATGATTTAAAATTTATGTTTTCAGCAGAAGATACTGATCTTCGTCTATAATTTTCTATTGATATAATGATAGAGTACAATAATTTAAAAAATCATCTTCTTAATAATCAGTACAAATGGCTAGTCACGGGGGTAGCTGGCTTTATTGGCAGTAATATTCTTGAGGAGCTTCTAAAGTTAAATCAAATTGTCATTGGGCTAGATAATTTTAGTACCGGGCATCATAAGAACTTAACTGAGGTTCAGAGTATCTGCTCTAGTGAGATATGGGCAAATTTTTCATTTATAGAGGGTGACATTTGTAATCCTGATGATTGTAATAAAGCTTGCCAAGGAATTGATTTTGTTTTGCATCAGGCTGCTCTCGGGTCAGTACCACGCTCAATATCTGATCCAATTGCTACAAATGCATCCAATATCAATGGATTTCTTAATATTCTTTTGGCCTCAAAAAATGCTGAAGTTAAAAGCTTTACATATGCTGCTAGCAGTTCAACCTATGGAGACCACCCAGATCTTCCAAAGATAGAGAATACTATTGGGAAGCCATTATCTCCATATGCCATCACAAAATATGTCAATGAACTATATGCCGAAGTTTTTGCAAGTACATATTCATTTCAATCCATCGGATTGAGATATTTTAATGTATTTGGTAAGAGGCAAGACCCCTTTGGGGCATATGCAGCTGTTATTCCAAAATGGATATATGCATTAATTAATAATGAAGATTTATTTATTAATGGCAATGGCGAAACTAGTAGAGATTTTTGTTATGTTGATAATGCTGTCCAAGCCAATCTTCTTGCATCCTTTAGTCCATCTGAATTTAAAAATAATATTTATAATGTAGCTGTTGGAGACAGAACAAGTCTTAATCAATTATTTGAGATCCTTAAGTCTTCGCTTGAGCAAGAGGGAATATTATATTGCAAAACACCAAAGTATAGAGATTTTAGAGTTGGAGATGTCATGCATTCTCAAGCATCAATAAAAAAAATTAGCGATAATCTTTCCTACTTTCCAGAATTTAATATTCAAGAGGGTATCACAGAGTCTATAAAATGGTATATAGAGAATCTGTAAAATAAATTAATTTAAAGATGCTAAAACACATAATTGAGTTGCTTGGTCTATTAGGGAGAGACCAAAGAATTAAGCTCTTTCAAATTCAATTCATGATTATCCTTTCATCCTTATTAGAAACCTTAAGCGTCCTTTCGATCGGTCCATTTATGACGATAGTTTCCTCTCCTGAGATGGTTTTTAGTAACCAGTTTTTTTTAGAGGTATCAACATTTTTAAATATTCAGCAACCAAATAATTTTTTGATCATATTTGGGGGGGCTATTTTAATTCTTATGGTTCTTTCTGCATTTTTTTCAATGATAACAATTTGGCGTTTATCTATTTTAGGAGGAAAAATTGGCGCAAATATAAGCAGTAAGATGTTTGAACACTATATAACGCTACCTTTTTCCTTTCATTTAAAAACAAATTCTAGTGAATTGGCCGCCAAATTAATTGTTGAGTCTAACAGAATGACTCATTCTGTAGTACTTCAATTGCTCTATTTAAACTCTAAAGTGGTATTAATTTTATTAATGATTTTAACAATACTAATTACTGTTCCCATCATAGCGATTGTGAGCACTATCTTATTTTTTGGTTGTTATATTGCCTTGTATGGATTTGCTAGCAATAGATTAAATAGAAATGGAGAGGTTATATCACTAGAATCACGATCAAGAATGCAAACAATCAATGAAGGTTTTGGTGGGATTAAAGATGTGTTGATCTATGGCCTCCAAAAGAACTTCATAAACAAATATGCTCGGTCTACAGAGAACTATTATGCATCATGGAGCAGCAATCAAGTCTTAAGTCTTTTGCCAAGGTATGCCATAGAATTTGCTGCATACGCAACAATGATTTCAGCAGTTATATTTCTTTTATTTTCATTGGATAATAATCTTTCTAAAATTCTTCCAGTCATAGCAATTTTTGGATTAGCGAGTATGAAATTGCTGCCCGCATTTCAACAATGCTATTTCAGCGTTTCAACTATGAGAGCAAATATTAATTCTTTTTTTGTGGTTAGAGATGAATTGCTCGACATCCATAATCAAGAAAATATAGTCAAAAAGAACAATGTGTCAAATAAGAGCATTACTTTTTTAAAATCAGCGGCATTAAATAATGTTTCTTTTTATTACGATAAAAATCAGAACTATGTACTAAAAGATATTTCTATTGAGTTCAAGGCAAATCAAACTACTGGTATTGTAGGGGCATCTGGGTCGGGTAAATCAACGATAATAAATATTCTTACAGGCTTGATTCCACCTTCATCAGGCCTGGTTGAAGTTGATGGTCATGAGCTCACTAAAGGTAACCTTCGATCGTGGCAAAAAAAGATTGGATTTGTTTCTCAAAATATCTTTTTGCTTGATGCAAGTATTAGAGAAAATATAGCTTTTGGTAAAAGAGCAAAAGATATTGATTCTAAGAGAATGGATCAGGTTATTGAGATGTCCCAGTTAGATGATTTTGTATCCACTCTTCCAAAAGGTCTTGAAACGGGAGTTGGGGAAAGAGGAGTCCAGCTATCAGGCGGACAATTGCAAAGAGTAGGAATAGCAAGAGCACTCTATTGCAATCCTGAAATTATAGTATTTGATGAGGCAACAAGTAATTTAGATAGAATTTCGGAAAAACTCATTATGGAGACTATAGTAAGCTTAAGAAATTCAACAACAATTATTATGATCGCACATAGACTATCAACCCTTAAGGAGTGCGATAATATTTTCTTATTAAACGGTGGTCGAGTAGAAGATTCAGGTAATTATGAATACCTGATTAATAATAACTCACGATTTTTTAATCTCACATAGATTAAAAAACCTTTTAAATTTTTGTATGAAAGTACTATATATAACATATGATGGTTTATTAGACCCTTTAGGATCGAGTCAAATTTTGCCATATTTATATGGACTTAATGATCCATCAAGATCTATTTTTATTATCAGTGTTGAAAAGTCTAATAGGTACGAAGCTAATTATAGCGCTTTGCGGGACGAGCTTTCTAAAAAAAATATTTATTGGAAACCATTATTATTTTCAAAAAAATTTGGTATCTTTGGAAAGCTATGGGATCTTTATAAAATGTACTATAGCGCAGTAAAGTTAAGTGCTTTTTACAAAATAGATACTGTGCATGCAAGGGGTCATGTTGCAGCTCAAGTGGCATCATTTCTCAAATCACTTTTTAACATAAAATTTATATTTGATTTTAGAGGGCTATGGGCTGATGAGAGGGTTGATAAGGGTGGATGGAATCTAGATAAAACCATAGATAGAGCGCAATATAAGTTTTTTAAAAATAAAGAAAAAAAACTGCTTAGTCATGCAGATCAGACTATTGTGCTTACAAATAAAGTGGTTAGAGAGGTTTGCAAAATTTCTGATATTAACTCTAATCAAATTACAGTAATACCATGTTGTGCAGATTTTGTGCATTTCTCTCTCCAGACTAAAAAAACGAAAGCAAAAATTAAAAAACAGTTAGAGATATCTGAAAACAGTTTAGTTTTTGGTTTTCTGGGTTCGGTTGGATCAATGTACCTTTTAGAAGATTATCTTAGGCTTATTGAATTAATTCATCTAAAGTATCAATCTAGAGATACTGATATATTCGGCTTGATCATTACAAACGACCTTCAAAAAGCTCAAGATGCTAAAAATAATATTTTACCTCAGGAGCTAAAAGATAAAACTTTGGTTTTATCCGCATCAAGAGAAGAAGTGCCTAAATTACTTCATTCTTTAGATGTGTTAATTAGTTTTATTGCATCTACATACGCTCGGCAAGGAGCCTCGCCAACAAAAATAGCTGAAAGTTTTGCTTGCGGGATTCCCGTGATATCCAATAAAGGTATTGGCGATGTTGAGGATCAAGTGAATGCTGTGAATGGAGGAAGAGTTATTAATGACACTAGTATTGAAAGCCTAAAAGAAATAATCTTAGATCTAGACCAGGTTTTATTACTTGATCGCAATAAAATTCGATCCAAAGCAGAGGAATTTCTGAGCCTTGATATCGCAATAGAAAGATATAAGGATGTATACTCAAAATTAATATAATTAAAAAATGATAAATGTTGTAATTTTAAATGGAGGAAGAGGAGCTGGCTCTCTAATTCCAACATTGCTAGATAATCCATCTCTCAATGTTACATCTATTGTAAATGCTTATGATGATGGCAAATCTACTGGCGAAATCAGAAGATTTTTTGAAATGCTGGGACCATCTGATATAAGAAAAGTTCAGGAGTTGATGCTACCTATGGAGGATGCAGACTATAACAGCAACCTTTCCATTTTTCAGTATAGATTCCCCTTAGATCAGAACTACGATGAAGCGCTGAAAATAATTAATGAATTTACTTCTACTGATTCTAAATCCCTTCTAGGAATTACCTTTTTATCAAATAAAATTCCGGCCCAGTTAAGAATTTACTTAAAAGAGTTTGTTGCTGCACTTAGTATTTTAGAAAACTTGAAAGGTACTAAATTTATCTTTTCTGATTGTTCAATCATGAATTGTATTTATGCGGGCGCTTTTATTTTTCATAAACGTAATATCGAAAATGCAAGTCTAGCAATTGAGAAATTATTTAATCTCAGAGGGGAGGTTATTCCTACTAGCATTGAGAATAAAAAATTAGCTGCATTAAGAGAAAATGGAGAAATGCTATACAGCGAAGCTGAGATTGTTGAACTTCGTTCAAATGTTAGGATTGAAAAAATATATTTGCTTGATGAAATAATTGATAGAAAAGTTTTTGACGGCTTGGAGCTTTCAGATAAAAAGCAATATCTAGATCAACATCATTGCTATGTTGCTATTTCCTCTCGAGCAAAAATTGCTATACAGAAAGCTGATATTATTATTTACTCAGCTGGTACTCAGCATTCATCATTATATCCAACATATCTCTCTGTTGGTCTAGCTCAAGCTATTGCTGACAATCACCATGCCCTGAAAGCTTTTGTCACTAATATCGGAGCTGATTACGAAACCCCCTCTTATAAAGCATCTGATTATATTAAAGGAGCCTATAGATACCTTAAGCTTTCTGATCAAAGAAATTACTCTCTCTCAGATTTATTTAGTGTGAATTTAGTTAATGATAGCCAAAATAATCCAGATGAGTCATATGTTCAGTTTGATAAAAATGAGATGGATAAAATTAGCGTTCCTCTAATACATGATTCTTTCGAATCGATAGAATTTAGAGGCAAGCATGATGGAACAAAACTACTTTCTGCTCTATTAAAATTATATGAATCTTCATATAAATGATTATGTTTTAATAAAGCTTTCACAGAACATTCTTCTTCATGAATAAACTTCAAGATCTGCTAAAAAATAAGAAACTTCTTATCTTTGATTTTGATGGAACTATTGCAAATACTTCTATATTTCATGAGCAAGCATTTAAAGAGGTGTTAATAAATTATAATATTAATTTTTTTTATAAAGATATTGCTGGTCTTTCATCAGCAGATGCCTTCCAAAAAATATTTCATGACAATAATATTTTGATTTCAAATAAAGCACTATCAGATTTAGTAAGACAAAAACAACATATTGCTAGAAACTTAATTTCAAAGCATCTTGAACCCTCTGAGGGCTTATCTGATTTTTTAATATGGGCTGTAAATTCTTTTAAAATATGTATTGTTTCTTCCGGGTCTAGCTCATCTATAATGAATGCTCTTCAAAAAATCAAGCTTGAAAAATTTTTTGATAAAATTATTTGTGCAGAAGATGTGCAAAATACCAAACCTCACCCTGAAGGCTTCATTAAAGCTCTTGAAACATTCTCTATTAATTCTGAGGAGGCAATTATATTTGAAGATTCTAATTCGGGTTTCCAGGCTGCGGATGAAGCTGGAATTATTTATCTTGATGTCAATTCATTTTCATGGTCAGATCTCTATACCAAAAAGATATGAAAGTTTTAACAGTTGTTGTTACTCATAACCGATCTGAATTATTAGAAAGGTGTTTAGATGCAATAAATTTACAAAGTGATCCAACGCAAGACCTTTTAGTGATCAATAACGGAAGTACGGATGATACTGAGGAAATGCTGAGTAAGAAAAATGTATGGTTTATCACTCAGGAGAATGTTGGTTCTGCTGGTGGGTGGCATACCGGCTTACAAATTGGATTGGAAAAAAGATATGATGCTTGCTGGCTTATGGATGATGATGGCTATCCTCATGAGCAGGCTTTAAAGAATTTAAAACTTAATTTCAATCAAGATACCGCATGCATTTCTTCAGTTGTATTAAAGGAAGATAAAAACTCAGAGTTTGTTTTTCCATTTCCGGTATTGTCAAAAAATACCATGCCAAAATTATTTGGCTTACAACGAAAGATTTATACATTACAAAAATTACAAGATATTTCAAAAAATCAAATATATCCATTTGCTCATTTATTTAATGGGGCATTAATTTCAATGAATGCCGTTAAAAGAATTGGCAATGTTAATAAAGATTTTTACTTGATGGGAGATGAGGTTGATTTTTTTTATAGATTGAAGAACTATGGTTTGGTAGCGTCATCACTAAATGCTTATCATTTTCATCCCGATGTAAGTAAGAGACAATTTAATAATTATAAGATTTACTTCTATATCAAGAATTCATTTATTATAAATTCTCGATATTACAATGCAGTTTTTTTAAGAAATATTTTAGTTATTGTGGCAATAATATCTAGAGTAACAAGTCGTAATGGTCTGAAGTACCTGTTTTCTATTTTATTTGGATCGAATTCAAAATATTTTTATAAAGCTATTTATAGAGGTCTTAATAAAAGAATAGGAAATGATATCAATGTCTGATTATTCAGTTTTGATAGCAGCTGCAGGAAACGGTTCAAGATCAGGCTTACCTTATCCAAAAACTTTGCATCCTGTAAGAGGTAAGCCAATCCTTATTCATTTGCTTGATTTATTTTCTTCATTCAGCAGCTCATCCTCGGTTGTTGTGAGCCCAAAAGGTAAAAATCAAATTCATGAGTGTTTACAAAAATCAAATTTACATCCTCACCTTTTAACCCAATCCTCTCCAAAAGGTATGGGCGATGCAGTTTTGCAATTCACACATTCCCCAGATTTTAATAGCACAAAAAATTTAATTTTAGTCTGGGGAGATATCCCATTTATCCAAAAAGAAACTGTTTCAGAGATGATTCGCATTCATGAGATTCATGAAAATGATTTTACTTTTCCTACAAGAATTGTTGACTCGGCATATACCTATGTCTTAAGAGATGAGAGGAATAGATTAGTAGAGGTTGTTGAGACAAGAGAATTAGGCATAGAAAAACCCTCATATGGCGAGAGAGATATTGGTTTATTTGTTTTCAAGAAAGATCTCGTAATTGATATGCTGCAAATGGAATTGCAATCAAAATATGGGCAAGAATCTGGCGAGCATGGTTTTTTGTATATTATTAAAGAGCTTATAATACAAGGGGCAAAAGTAGAAGCACTCCCCATTGCAACTGAGAAAGATTTAATTTCATTAAACTATATTGAGGATATTCAAGACTGTGATTAGTAAAATGGTTCTTATTAATATTTATAAAAGATAATTATGTGTGGTCTGGCAGGATATATTCCTTTTAAAGCAGCTTCATTTGATGAAATGCAGTTTAATGGCAGCAAGATGATTGATGCTATTTTTTCCAGAGGACCAGATGATAAGGGGGTTTGGGTTGAAGATTATCAATCTTTGATGATGTGCTTTAGAAGGCTATCAATACTTGATCTTTCACCAGCAGGACATCAACCCATGGAGTCGCGTTCGGGCAGGTTTAAAATTTGCTTCAATGGAGAAATTTACAATCATTTAGAGTTGAGACAAAAGTTTAATGGTGATTGGAGAGGTCACTCTGATACTGAAACAATTTTAGAAGTAATTGAACAAACTGGTATAGAAAATACTCTTAATTTGCTCGTTGGAATGTTTTCTATTGCAGTTTGGGATTCAAAAGAAGCAGAATTAATCCTAGCTAGAGACAGAATGGGAGAAAAGCCCCTTTATTATGGTTGGGTCCAAAAAGACTTTGTTTTTGCATCTGAGTTAAAAGCTATCAAGGAACATCCTAATTTTAATAATCCTATATCTAAAGCTGCATTAAGCAACTACTTAAAATTCAATTATATTCCTGCTCCTCAAAGTATTTACAGAGATTTATTCAAATTGCAACCGGGCACATTTATAAGAATTCCACTGGAATCAGCAAGCATTAAAAAAATTACTCCAACTAAATATTGGGATCTTTCTGAGGCAATCACTAATGGGCAAAAGCATCTTATTAAAGATCGTAAAGAGGCTCTACATGAAACTAAATCAACTTTAACACAATCAATTAAATCACAAATGATATCTGATGTTCCATTGGGTGCATTTCTTAGCGGCGGCATAGATTCTTCGCTCATTACTGCAATCATGCAAGAACAATCTATGGACAAAATAAAGACTTTTACAATTGGCTTTGATAATCAAGAATTTGATGAATCACCTTTTGCTAAGGATGTAGCAAATCACCTAGGAACAAATCATACAGAGCATTTTGTGACATCTAAAGAAACTCTTGATGTCATTCCCAGTATTCCAGAAATATATGATGAGCCATTTGCAGATTCCTCGCAAATACCAACCCATTTGGTTTGCAAGCAAGCAAAAAAAAATGTCACAGTTGCACTGTCAGGTGATGGAGGAGATGAGATTTTTGGGGGCTATAATCGTTATTTTTGGTCAAACAGAATTTGGTCAAAGCTGCGTTGGATTCCTTACCCTGCCAGAAAAATTTTGGGGTCGGTTATCCAAGCAACTCCACAAAATTTATCTCATAACATAGAAAAATTTTATAATGTTTTAGCCCCTAAGAAACTGTCTGTTCATCAGTTTTCTGATAAGTTAAATAAATTGAGCGCAAGATTGGAATTTGTTGACTCAGAAGATGATCTTTATAGAAGTCTCGTAACTCAATGGCATGATCCAAGTTTAATTTTAAAAGATTTTGAAGAGGATTTTCATGATGTTGAATTTCCATTCCAACCAAGTTTAACTGATCATTTGCCTTCACGCATGATGTTTTGGGATGCTTTAACTTATTTACCAGATGACATCTTATGCAAAGTTGATAGAGCTGCGATGTCTGTAAGTTTAGAAACCAGGGCTCCATTTTTAGACCATAGACTTGTTGAACTTGCGTGGAGGCTTCCACATTCAATAAAAACTAATCACCAAGAAGGAAAAATTATTTTACGTGAGATACTTGATCAGTATGTCCCTAAAAGCCTCATAGATAGACCAAAAGCTGGTTTTGGTATTCCTGTAGGAGAATGGTTGCGAGGTCCCTTGAAGAGCTGGGCAGAAGATCTATTGGCTAAAGATAAAATTATAAAGCAGGGATTTTTTTATCATGAGCCTATTAGTAAAATTTGGTCTGAGCATCAATCAATTTCTTATGATCACACGCATAAACTTTGGAGTATTTTAATGTTTCAGGCATGGTTGGAGGCTCAATAGATAATTATGTTTGGGTATTGGATAATGTTTTCTATTCCTGCATTTTTTGCTTTAATTGGAAAGAACAGAGCCCGTAACAAAGTTTCTGGAAGGTACAGATCCTCGATAGATCTATTTGTTTTTCTTTGGATTATTGCTCTTTCAATCATAATTGGTCTTAGGCATGAAGTTGGAGGGGATTGGATTAACTATGCATTATTTTTTGATCTTCTTCAAAATAAGTCATTAGATGAATTATTTGAATCCACTCGGGATGATCCCCTTTATAATCTAATTAACTTTATTAGCTCAGGTTTTTCGTGGGGAGTGTACGGTGTTAATTTTATATGCGCTGCTATTTTTTCATACGGCTTAGGTGTTTTATGTAAAAAACTTCCAAGACCTTGGCTTGGTTTTACGATAGCAATTCCATATTTAGTAATAGTTGTGGCTATGGGTTACACCCGCCAAAGCTTAGCATTAGGATTTGTTATGCTAGGTCTTGCAGCCTTAACTGATCAAAAAACTAGGAAGTTTGTAATTTATATTATTTTTGCTGCTTTGGCACATAAGACAGCTATTGTTATGCTTCCTATTGCAGGTCTTGCTGCTAATAAAAATAGATTAAGTATTTTACTATGGATGTTTTTTCTTGCTTTTATCGGATATTTTATATTTCTTGCAGATGCAATGGAGTTTCTTATTTATGGATATATTGAATTAAATTATCAATCTGAGGGAGCGCTTATTAGGATTCTTATGAATGCAGTTCCAGCATTTTTTTTACTTCTCTTTTTTAATAGATTTAACTTTCGATCAGAAGAAAAAAGAATTTGGGCATGGCTTGGAATAATCTCTATTGGTATATTTTGTATATATTTTATATTTCCTAGCTCATCTGCATTAGATAGAGCAGCTTTGTATTTGCTGCCTATCCAAATTGTTGTATTTTCGTACCTTCCAGATATATTTACAAAAAATAGTAGAGTTTCCGTATTGTTTGTTTGTATGATTATTTTCTATTCTGGGATGGTCCAATATGTCTGGCTTAATTATGCAGTAAATTCTTGGGCGTGGATCCCATATCAAACAATATTAATGTGAACAAAACATTAATTTTTTCAGCGAATACCTCATGGTATTTATTTAATTTTAGGCGAAATACTATCAAAACATTTCTCAATGAGGGTTATAAAGTATATTGTTTGAGCCCTTATGATGATTATGCTGTTCCTTTACAGGATATTGGGTGCATACATTTACCACTAAAGATTAATAATAAAAGTTTTAATCCCTTTAGCGATATAAAATTATTTATAGATATTTTAATTATTTATATAAAAGTAAAGCCTATAGCAGTTTTTCAATTCACTATAAAAAATAATATATATGGTACATATGCTTCATATATCCTCAGGATTCCATCAATCAACAATATCTCTGGTTTAGGAACTGCGTTTATTCATCATGGCCTTAAATATAAGATTGCAAGGGTTTTATATAAATTTTCATTAAGATTATCTACAAGAGTTTTTTGCCAAAATAAGGATGATTATTATTTTATTTTAAAAAATAAATTAATTAATCAAGAAAGATTAGGTTTATTACCAGGGAGTGGAGTTGACCTCGAGAGGTTCAAAAGAAGAAATTCCCATATTCGAAATTTGAATGACAGTTTTGTATTTATTTATGCTGGTAGATTTTTATATGACAAGGGATTGGGGGAGCTCGTCAACTCTTTTGAAAAAATTGATCAAAAAATACACAAATCATCACTTTGGTTAATAGGTTTTCAGGATTCAAAAAATATTTCC
>Ga0181553_10002023_pt1 | contig 18054 bp, 16 predicted proteins | sample 011ome_17_FD_133753 | JGI IMG/M metagenome (GOLD analysis project Ga0181553, IMG submission 133753) | Coastal salt marsh microbial communities from the Groves Creek Marsh, Skidaway Island, Georgia - 011502XT metaG (megahit assembly) | ecosystem: Environmental > Aquatic > Marine > Intertidal...
AGCTAAAAAGTTAACACCTGCTTTTTTAGCTATTAAATAATTATTATAATATTCTTTGTCTATATCTTTAGCTATTTTGAATTTTTCCATATTTTGGATTTGAACTAAAAATATTAAGTAACTATTATAACCTTTTTTTATGGCATCAATAAGAGTAAGTAAATGTTTGGTGCCACGTGAGGTTACAGCATCTGGAAATTCTGCAGTGTCCTTGTTTCTAAAAAGAGTTACATTTTTAACTTCTACAAAGCTTTTTTGTTTATTTTTTTCTACCAGAAAGTCAAATCTAGTTTCTTTATTAAAAAAAACCTCTGATTTAATTAGATCGCTATTCTTAAGCTCTTTAATAAGATTATTTTCTAGAGCATGTTGGACTATTCTATTTGCCATATGAGTATTAACACCAACAAGGTTTTTTCTACTTTTAATAATTTCTAGGCCATATTTTAATTTTCTTTTAGGATCATTATTTGGAAGCAAATAGACATCGTTTCCTTCATCGAGTAGACCTTTCATTGATCCAGTATTGGGACAATGAGCGGTAACAACTTCTTTATCTAACTTAACATCAGTAAAGAAACGTTTGTATCGTTTGATTAGTTTGCCTTTTACTAAAGACTTGGTAAATTCCATTTGTAAGTTATACATTCAAAATGACTAAAAACACAAAAGTTAATGCCGCAATATTAATAATTGGAAATGAAATTTTATCTGGCAGAACTCAGGATACAAACACAAGTACTCTTGCTAATTGGTTGAATTCAATTGGCGTAAAGGTAAATGAGGTAAGAGTTATACCTGACATTGAAAAAAAAATTGTTGATACGTTGAGAGAACTAAAAAAAAGAAATAATTATGTTTTTACTACAGGCGGAATAGGCCCAACGCACGATGATATAACAGCAGCATCAGTTTCAAAAGCTTTTGGATTAAAATACGAGATACATAAAGAGGCTTATAAAATATTAGAGGCATATTATAAACCAGGTGAGTTTAATGAGGGCAGACAAAAAATGGTATGGATGCCAGAGAATGCTGAATTAATTTTAAATCCAACGAGTGGAGCTCCAGGGTTTAGTGTTGAAAATGTTTTTTGTCTTCCTGGAGTTCCTTCTATTTTAAAATCAATGTTAGGAGGTTTAAAGAATAGAATAGTGGGAGGAGAACCAATTTTAAGTCATACAATTAGTTTAAGAACTGTTGAAAGTGAAATAGCTGACTCTCTTTCAAGCGTACAAGATAATAATAAAGATGTAGAGATAGGAAGTTATCCTTTTTTTCATGCTGGTAAACTTGGTGTATCTATTGTTTTACGATCAACAAATAAATCAAAAATTGACTACTGTAAAACCGAAATTTTAAAATTTGTTAATCAAAAAAAAATAAAGATTGTAGATAGGTAGTTATGAATAAATTTATAATAAATATAAAAAATTCTATTAACAAAATTTTTTTTAAATTTGGTTATAGGATATCTAAAATAAATAATACTGGGGAGCTTGTAAAAATTCATAAATATAAAAATTATGAGGAATATAAAGAGACTCAAATTCATTATAACAAGCTAAAGTTAGACAAAGTTTGGGCAGATAAAGATACTCTCAAATTAGTGAGTAATTTTCTTAAAGAAAATATACAATCATCTAATCTTAGAGGCATTTGTCATGGATCAAGAAATGGGTTTGAGCAGAAGTGCTTTCAAGAAGAAATTGTTAATTCAGAAGTTATAGGTACTGATATTTCAGAAACAGCCAAAAATTTTGAGAATTCATTTATACATGATTTTCATGAAGAAAAAAAAGAATGGCTTGATAATTTTGATTTTGTTTATTCAAATTCTTTAGATCAAAGTTATGATCCAAAGAAAGCTTTGAACACTTGGTTAAAACAAATTAAAAAAGAAAGATATATAATTTTAGAACATTCAGACCAACATGCTGTTAGATCATCTAATAAAATGGATCCATTTGGTGTAGAGGCTAGTTTTTTTCCTTACCTATTGACTGAGTGGTTTGGTCATCAATTATCAATTAAGATTATAAAAAGTATAAAGCAAAATAAAAATAATGCTTCTGTGTTGTTTTTTATTTTGAAGAAAAATTATTAGTCTCAATGTTATATTTTGCCTATGGAAGTAACCTTAATCATTTTCAAATGAAACGTAGATGTAAAGACAGTATCTTTATAAAAAAAATTAATCTTAAAAATTTCAAATTAACTTTTAGAAGCAAATATAGAGCTGCTGATATAGAACGAAAAAAAAACTCAATTGTTCCTGGTGGATTATTTGAAATTTCTAAAACAGACGAAAAAAAACTTGATGTATATGAAGATTTTCCAATTCTTTATAAAAAATATTATTTTTATTATTATGGAAAAAAAGTAATGACATACATAATGGTTAAAAAAACCCCATTTAAATTTCCAACAGAAAGATACTTAAATGTAGTTGAAAGAGGATACAAAGATTGTAAGTTAGAATCAAAATATTTAAAAAGAGCATTGAAAGGATAATATTTGTAGAATGAAAATATTATTTATTATTTCTTGATTTTAAATACATTTTTCTATTAATTAAATATTTAATACCAGTAAATTCAAATATATTTCCAATAATAAAAGCAATATTAGCCAAATTAACGATTAGCTGAACGGTTAATATTTTTCGTAAGTTTTTTAAATATTTAATTATATTTGTTAAAATTAAAATTTGTATAGTTAGAACAAAAAAAATTAATAACTTTAATTTAAGAAGATAACTTTCAATTAAAAGAAATATTGAAATAAAAATTATAAAAGAAATTAAAGGTAGTAATGGTTGAAAAGAATTTATCTTATAATTGAAATTAGTGATATTATAAAGATCTGCACCAAAAACCATTCTTTGCATTAAGAATTTGATTAAACCCCTCTCTTTATGGTAAACGAATAATTTCGGATTATAAAAAACTTTTATAGATGGGTTTTGTTTTTTGAATCTTTCAATAAACTCTTTATCTTCACCTACATATATATTCTCATCCATTCCACCAAACTTTAAAAACAATTTTCTGTCCATCATTAAATTACACGACTCTAACCAGTCACAATAACGACTTTTAGCCTTGTATTTTCTAAAATTTAGATAACCAGTAACAAAATAGGATCTTTTAGCATAATGACACATCATTTCTTCAAACGATTGATTGGGAAACGGTAAGCTTGGCCCACCAATAATTTCATTATCTTTTTTAGATAAAATATTTTGTCCATTTAAAAGCCAGTCTTTGTTAGCGTAGGCATCACTATCTATGAATGCTATTAAATCAGACTTAAATTTTTTGACTGCATAATTTCTTTTATAAGACATTGTTCTTTTACCAACAATTACGATATTTAATTTATAATTTAATTTTGGAATCTTTTTTTTATTTGAATAATCTAAAACAATAGTAACAAAAAAATTTTTATATTTTTGATTATTAAATTTTAAAAGACAATTTATAAGTTCAGAACTTAGAGTTAATGAAGGTATTATAACATTGAATTTTTTTTTCGTCATTAGAGTATTAAATCTAATCTAAATTGAACATCGATAAACCTAATTGTGGTTGATATCGCCAGTTACCCAATATGTTATATGATATTGCGCATTCATAAGTACAATTGCATTTTGTTTTTAATATAAAATCTCTTGTTTCTTTTGTGCGTTTTTCATTCCAAATTTTCATGAAATTCATATCATTATCCCTTAGGTTTCCTAAAAGTTTATCTTCTAGTATTTCACATGGATAAACTTTACCGTTTGATGTTATTATTCCAAATAAACTTCCCGCATGACATGGACTAATATATTTTGGATTCATATACATTTTTTTAATCATTTCCCAAGACAAAATATCTTTTTTTTTATGCATCCTGCCTTGAACAGAGTTTGAGTTGTAATTTTTAATTTCATTAGTAGAAATTTTTTCTTTTATTTTGTTTGTTAACCAATCATATGCATCATAAATCTTTTTCTTTTTTTCATAAGGTGTTTTATAAACACCTTCATCTCTTACTATCGTGCATTTTAGTGAGTCAATTCCGCAATCATGGTGAAGGTAATTAAAAATTTTTTCAATATTATCACAATTTTCATGAGTTACTGTCACACTAACAACCGGGTTTATATTTGAACCCATTTTTTTTAATAATTGATAAGTTTCTATACAATTATTAAATAAATTTTTCACTTTACGAACTTTATTATGTTGTTCGGGTAAATCATCAATTGAAATCTGAAAGGTTAATTCAATATCTTTTCTAAATTTAGAAATCTCTTCAGCAAAATTTTTTACTCTATCAGGCAAACTTGCATTTGTAGTAATATAGATAGACTGGATTGTTGTATTAATTAAATATTTTTTTGCAATTTCAATAATATCTTTTCTGGCGAAAGGTTCTCCACCTGTAATATTAACATTTAGCAATGACTTACCAAGGTTTTTAGTTAAGGTATCTATTTCTTCAATAGTTAGCTCTCCAGCAAAAGTTTTTGGATCATCAAAATCAATAAAGCAAAAAGAACATCTTGCATTACATCTATTTGTTACAAAGTGCACAACACTTACAGGTTCATTTTTACTTAGCAAAATATTTTTTATAACATGTGTTGTGCTAGAATTTTTGATTAACATATGATTTTATTATATATATATTTATCAACTATAAACTACAAAATATGTCTAAAAAACTTCAAATAAAATGAGAAATACTAATTAAGTTTATACAAACCATAATTTAATCCAAAAACTGGTACTAAGTCTTTATTATCTGCATTTTCAACAAAATTATAATAATTAATTGTATTTGCATAAAAATTTGTAATGTCTTGTTGAGCTTTTAAAAAAATTTTTTCTTCATTATAAAGAATTTTTTCTAAAGTATAATTTTCTTTTACATAAGATTTTATTTTTGCTTGATAGTCACTATTATGCAAGTGAAATGGCGTAGATTCTTCAATTAAAATATAATCAAAGTCTTTTTTTATAAACTCAAAAAATAATTTTAAGTTCTCAATTTGATTAAAGGTATAGTTGAAGTAAATCATATCTTTTTTAAGATTTTTATTTTTTATTATAATTTCATCAGTATTTTGAATTTTTTTAATTTTTTGTTTAATATGATTATTAAATTTTTTTGAAAGATCGTTTTTTTTAATTAAATTATTATCATATAACTTTATGTAATATTTATTTTGATTTAAACTTTCTTGGAAACTCAAATCTAAAAAGTAAAATACTTTTGAGCTATTTACTCCAATATTTTTATTAAAATTAAAAAAAGAGTGATTTTTGGAAACCATATTGTTAACTTCATTATATTTATGGATATTATTATTAATTACATAAAAGTTAAAAATTAAAAAAATTATAACAAAATATTTGTAATTAATTTTGCTAAATTGATTAAAAATTATTGCTATTAATATTAATACTACTGAGTTAATGCCTGCATAGTATCTTATTTGAGGAAGAATGTTTTCAATTATACTAAATACGAATATTGGTTCGAAAATTAAAACAAAGATTATTAAGAATTCTCTTTTAAATTTAACATATTTATTCATTAAAAAAATTGGTGTAATAATAATAAGTAATAAAGAATTTTTTTCTGTTAAGAAAAGCATTCTAAATCCTGCATAAATATCATTAAAGGCAGATTTTAAAAAAACCCTTATTGAAAAATTATTTAGATCCTCAGGTATTAGCCAATATGAAGCATTACTACTTGTAAAAGATGAATTAATAATAGGCCCAAATATTAAAAAAATTATTACAAAAAATATAAGATAATTTATCTTTGTTAATTTATATTTAATAAGATGTAGTGAAAATATTGCATAGATGGAAACAAAAGCAGTCCAATAATTTACTCCCCAAGCTAGAGAGGCGAGAATACCAAAAAGAAAGTATGATTTTATATTAAATTTTTCAATCTTTATTTGAAATTTAATTAGATAATACAACTGCACCAAATAAATTAGTAGATAGGATGAGTTCTTGCTGAAGATTGTTGAAACATTCAGCATTGCAATTGAAGTTGCAAATGTTGTTAGTAGAGTAATTAAGATAATAGTATTAATTTTTAATTTTTTAAAGATAAGGTATAAACAAAAAATTGCAGCTGATGTTGTAATTACACTAGCCAGTCTTCCATAATATATAAATAGCTCTGTGTTAAAATAAATTTTTGATTTAATTTGTTCTAAGCTTAATGAGTTAATTAAAAATTCATTTATAAAAATAGATTTCAAAATAATTATTAAATTGAATATTGATGTGTAAAAAGGATTATAATTTTTTTCGAAATGACCTGTCAAAATACTTAAAGATGAAAGAACACTTCCTTGAAAAGCTATTTCATCTCGATTCCAGAAATATGGTAATCCGTAAGTAATTTCATTTGAGCGAAAGTTAAAAAAAAGGACAATTAAAACTAAAACAAATATTAATTCAATATAACGATAATATGATTTTTTCATATTTTTTTTAAAATTTATTTTTATAGTTTATTTTTATTTAAATACTAATTATTTGTTGATTTACTAATCTTACCAAATATTACTCCTTGATAATCAGTACCTGCAATAAGAAAATCATCGTAAAACTTAAATTTTCTTATTCTAGATTCAAACTCAATTTTTTCATAGTTGATTACTTTGTTTAAATTATCGCTCATTAACACAAGATATATTGCATTTGTTCTTAGAGAACTAATGGCAATACATTTATAAGGTTTGTAATATTGTTGATAAAGATTAGGGCATTTTTCAATACTACTAATACCTATTGAGGGTGTAAAAGAAAAGATTGGTTCTCTAAAAAATTTATTATCTGATAAATTTCCATTAGGAATTTCATCAAGTTGATAGGTAGATCCCAAGGAAAATAATGGCCATCCATAGTTTTCATTTTTATAGATTATATTTAGCTCATCTCCTCCTCTTGGTCCGTGCTCTACTGAAAATATTTTGTCATCAATTAAAGAAATACCTTGTGGATTCCTATGTCCTTTTGAGAAAATCTTGTAATTAAAATTATTTTTTTCATCGATTTCAATTGTTAAAACTTTACCATAGGGACTATCATCATCTTGAGCCAAATCATTTATTTTTTTATTAAAAGTAGTAGGAGTCCCAGTTGTCAGAAAATTTAAATTATTATACTCTAAAAAAGCACCACCTGTGTTGTTTAAATCTAGTTGATCAAATTCTGCTGGCAAACACGGAAAATCAGTAATTTTTTTACCATTAGGAAATTCAAAAATTGACAATAAAGTACAATCTTTATTACTATAACCAACATAGGCATAATATTTATCATTCATTTGGAAAATTTGTTTTATGCCACCATGTATTACATTGTCAAAATTTTTATCATTTAAATTAATTTTTGATAAGAATTTTTCATCATCTTGATTAAGATAAAATAATTTGTCAGTTTCAAATTTAAAATAAGCTAATTTTTTTAGATTATTAACCTCAATTTTCTGCCAATCAAAAATAAAACTATTTAGATCACTTGAATTATTAAAAGAAATAGCTTTAGGTAATTTAAAGCACTGAAAAATTTCATTGGTTGAGCAATTTGATTTATCGATTTTTGATAATTCTATTGTTTTTTTATTAATAATTTTTTTGATGTCTTTATTTATATTACTTAAAATTTTATAAGGAAAAGTTCTTTTAATACCATTATAAAAACCAAAAAAATAAATACCAAATATTAAAATTGTTATGAATAAAATTAGATACTTATTTTTTTTAATATTCATCTTTAATATATTATTAAGTTCAAAAATTTAATTTATTGTTATATATTCACAACTATACATAAGATAAGTGATAAAAATAAAAAAATTTTACTTATTACCCTTGTTCAATTATAAATATTAGCATAAATATTCATGAAATTCATTAATGCCCTCGTGGTGAAATTGGTAGACACAAAGGACTTAAAATCCTTGCCGCTTGCGGAGTGCCAGTTCGAGTCTGGCCGAGGGCACCAGTAATTATGATATGAAAATTAAATTTTTTTTAATTTCGCTGACAGTAATAATAATTATTTCATTATCTCTTAAATTAAATTTTTTTAATTCAAAAGAATATCTTTTTAACAAGCTTTCCATAAAGACAAAAGTTATATTAAGAAACATAAAAAAAAATAGTAGTTCTGGCCACAAATTAACCCACATATTTAAAAACTTTTTTAACGATTATAATGCAAAATTTTTGCCTGAAACCCAACTAATTAATTTAAATTATGAAACAAAAAAAATAATATTTGATAAAAGCTTTCAACTTACTAACGGTAAAATTGAATACATAACTAAAAAAAATGACTCTCAACAAACACATTTTTTTAGTTTTTATATTGAAATTTATAAAAATGATTTAATATTATCTGATTATACAGGTAATTTTTATATTCTTGATTATGATGAGCTTCATAGTACAAAAAAAAAATTAAACCCTCTTAAAATAGATTCAAACCTTAATGCAGAAAAAATTTTAGATACTTTTGTCTTTAATGATGAACTGTTTGTGTCTTTTTCAAATAGTAGTAATAGTTGTTATAATTGGAATATATCAAGAGCAAAAATCAATAATAAAAAATTAAATTTTAAAAAGATTTATTCCTCTGAAGAATGCTCAATTCAAAATTATTATCAACCGCACGGTGGCAGGATACAACAATATAAATATGATGGTTCAGAAGGTGTATTATTTACTGTAGGAGAAAATTCCAATATCTCTCAACCTGAAAATTCAATAATTGGAAAAATTTTATTCATATCGTTTGATGGATCTCAAATTATTGAATTTTCTAAAGGTCACAGAAATACACAAGGTTTATTAGTTTATAATCAAACTATACTATCAACAGAACATGGGCCAAGAGGTGGTGATGAAATAAATAAAATAGAATTTAAGAAAAATTATGGTTGGCCAAAAGCTTCATACGGAGAACCGTATGGACAAAAGAAGGATGAACCTATTTTTTTTAAAGAACATAAAAAATATGGTTTTAAAGAACCATTGTTTGTTTTTTCAAAAGCAATAGGAATTTCAGAATTAATAAATATACCCAATGTTTTTTCAAGTTTTTGGGTTGATAATTTTTTAGTTAGCTCACTATGGGGACAGTCAATTTATCGTATGAAATTTGATGATAATTTTGAAAAAACTATTTTTTTTGAAAAAATTTACATTGGTCAAAGAATAAGAGATTTAAAATATCACAATAAATTAAATGCTGTTTTATTAGCACTTGAAGAAAAAGGTGAGATAGGGATTATTGCAAATAAATAATTTTAATAATTTACTTAATTAAATGAACAAACTCCACATAATTTTTGATAAAAATAGTAAATCTATTAAGATTAAAGATATATTAATTAATAAAATTAAAAACTTTCGATTTAAAAAAGATAATTTGATAATCGTTATTGGTGGTGACGGCTTTATGCTTGAAACATTAAAAAAAAACAAGAATTCAAAAAAACAGTTTTACGGAATTAATTCAGGAAATTACGGTTTCTTAATGAATAAGTTTTCATCTAAAAATATTATTAAAAATTTATCTAAAGCAAATATGATTTCAATTTCACCATTAGAGATGACTGTTAAAAATAAAAATAATGTAATAAAAAGATTTTTAGCTATCAATGAAGTTTCTGTGTTAAGACAAAGTAGACAGGCCGCATCATTATCAATCAAATATGGATCAAAACAAATTATAAAAAAATTAGTATCTGATGGCGTTTTAGTTTCAACACCTGCTGGAAGTACCGCATATAATCTTTCTGTTCATGGGCCTATATTGAGTTTAAATTCAAAAAAATTATCAATTGCCCCAATTAGTCCATTTAGACCAAGAAGATGGAAAGGTAGAGTTGTTAATGATAGATTAAAAATCACCATCACTAATTTAAACCCCTTAAAAAGACCTATTAGTTCTGTCGCAGATAATTTGGAAGTAAGAAACGCTAAATCAATTATCGTGAAAACGAATTATAAAATTAAATTTAATCTGCTTTATGATAGCAGCAGAAGTTTAGAAAAAAAGATCAAGATTGAACAACTAAGAAGAGAAACAAGTTAATTTAATAAAATTATTTATTTAAGAAACCTAGTTACCGAGTCAGCAATTATTTTATTTCCATTTTTATTAAAGTGTACACTATATGGAAGGTATATTTCCTCAATAAATTGCCAAGAATTCTTATTTTTTATTTTTGAATGAAAAATATCATAAGTATTTATAAATGAATTACATTTTAAAATACAAAAATTTCTAATAATTTTAATAAATTGAGTGTTGTAATTTTCATACAAAAAATGATAAGGATAAGGATACAATACTATCGACATTTTTTTATTGTTATTTTTTAATTTCTTATGAATATTATTTAAAGTATTTATAAATTTTTCATTAATATTAATTTTTTTTGTATAATGATTATTTTTTGAGTAGGCCCATATTTTATACTTATTTGTTTTATATAATAACCAGTGATAAAGATTATTAAAAAGATAAAAGTTATTCATAATTAATCTTTTTTTAGAGATTACGAAGTTAGCTTTATTAATTATTTTATCATTACTATTTGCTTGAAAAAATCTTGGACCAATAAAAATTATAACTTCTTTAAAATTAACATAATCATTATTAATTATATCAGTAACTTTTTTTTCGATACCATTTAAGTTTAAAGATCTATTACCTATATTTGCAAATGTAAGATTCTTATTGTTATCCTCTAATAAGCCACTAAAAGTTTGAGTATAGTCGAGGTTAACACCTTCTGTAAAAATATTTCCTATAAGCAAATAATCAAAATTTTTTTCATCTGACTCTTTGCAGTTATTTCTAAAACCATTTTTATCTGTACAAAATAGAGTTTTTCCATAAATAGGTGATATATAATATTCTTTTATACTATTTTTAAAATTTCCATGTATGCTAGAATTATTACTTTGAAAATCAAAACTAAATAATTTTTTATTAATATTTGTGTAGATGAAATCAAAAAGTATAATTATGACAGATATTACAAGTATAATTTTTAGTTTTAAAAATAATCTAGTTTTTTTTGGCACTAACTTAAGATATTAGAATTAGCTATATGATCAAGTTTGTAATTTTAGATGTTTATCCCAATAAAAAGCACAGATTAATCAAAGACACTGCTGGTGGATATGGGACAGGAAATGATTTTGGAAATACATTGTTTTCAAAATTATTGAATGTTTATGTTGATACCAATATTGGAATGCCAGCAATTGAAATAATGATCATAAGTTCTATCTTAAAAAAAAACCATAAAGTTCATTATACTCGTGATTTAAATGATAAAAAGATTGTGGATTGTGATTTTATAATATTACCATCATCTATTATAGCTCATGAGACTGAATTAGAAGCTCTTTCCAAACTAAAGCACAAAAAAATATTTGTTACAGGTATTTTTGCAACAACTAAAAGAGATAAATATTTAGTCAAAAATTCGATAGTTGTAAAAAATGAGTCAGATACTTTTTTTTACAATCTTGAAAAAAGCAATAACTGTAATCTAAACTTCTTAAATAAATTGTTTGAAAAAAAAGATTTAATAAATGATTATTATTCGCCAGTCGAACTTGATGATTTTCCTTACCCTGATTGGGGAAGTTATGTAAAAAAATTTCCCCTCAGAAATGATTTCTTTAGTTTAAATCAGAAAATTGCAATTCCTTTACTAGGTACAAGAGGGTGTCCGTATTCGTGTTTCTTTTACTGTACTTACCCATTGCAGCAAGGAAGAAAAGTAAGAGCTAGATCTGTAGAAAACATAATTGCTGAGATTAAATATTGGAAAAAAGAATTAGGAACAAATAAATTCGTTTTTAGAGATCCAGTTTTTTCAATAAACAGAAAACATACAATAGCATTTTGTAAAAAAGTAATAGAGGAAAAATTGGGTATTACTTTTATGGTAGAAACACATTTAAATAATTTAGATGATGAAATGATACCACTTTTACGTGAGGCAGGACTAGAGCTAGTTTATGTGGGCGTAGAATCATCTAGTGATTTTGTTTTAAAAGACATGCAGAGATTTACTGTTGAGCACGACAAACAATATAAGGTAATAAAAAAATGTGAAGATGCTGGTATTAAAGTAAAAACAATGTTTATTATTGGTAATCCAGAAGATAATAAAGATACTATAATTCAATCAATTGAATATGCAAAATATTTGCCAAGTTTATATTCTCAATTCAGTGTATTTACACCTTATCCGGGTACTCCAGCATATAATGAATTTAAGGATATTATTACAGAGTCAAAACTTGAAAACTTTAATCAGTATAACTTAACTTTTAAACATAAAAATTTATCAAAAAAAAATATTAGTGATTTAAAAAGTTTAGCCTATTTTAAATTTTATTTTAACTTAAAAAAAATTTTTCAAATACTTAAATATTTTCTTAAATCAAAATATGAAAAAAAAAATCAGTGGGTGGGGTAGAAATATAACATCAGATGTAAATATTTCTTTTCCCAAAAATTTAAAAGAACTTAAAAAAGAAATTAAAAAAAATTGTATAGCCAGAGGTCTTGGTAGATCCTATGGTGACAGTTCGATACAACCAAATAAAACTGTAGTTACAACAAAATTAAATAACATAATAAATTTTAACGAAAAAACAGGAATTTTAGAGTCAGAATGTGGAGTAAGCATAAAACAATTAAATGAAATAATAATTAATAAAGGTTGGTTTTTACCAGTTACTCCAGGATCAAAAAATATTACTTTAGGTGGAATGATAGCAGCAAATGTTCATGGTAAAAATCACCATAAGGTTGGTGGGTTTGGTAAATATGTGATTAGTTTTAAAATTTTGGATAATAAAAATAGATTAATTTTATGTAATAGAAAAAAAAATAATAAACTATTTAATTATACTATTGGTGGAATGGGTTTAACTGGAGTGATTTATTCGTCAAAAATTAAACTTAAAAAAATTTCTTCAGACTTAATATATGAAGAGAAAATAAAATGTAAAAATCTCAAAGAAACTTTATTTAATATTAATAAAAGTAAAAATTGGGAATATAATGTCTCTTGGATAGATACCTCTCCTTCAAATACAGAAATTGGTCGATCTATAGTTTCTAGAGGGCATTTTTACAAAACAAAAAAAAAGAAAATACTTAATTACTCAACTAAAGAAATTTTTACTTTGCCAAATATTTTTCCATTTTCATTATTGAACAGATTTATAATTAAAATTTTAAATACTTTGTATTTTAATTTTTCAAAATCAGGTAAAAATTTAACTTCAATTAATGATTTTTTTTATCCATTGGATAAAATAAAGAATTCAAATAACATTTATGGAAAAAAAGGATTTATTTCTTATCAAGTTTCAGTTCCTTTTAAAAATTCATATAAATCAATATTTGAAATATTAATGACAATAAAAAAATATAAAGCTTATTCTTTTGTATCAGTTTTAAAATCTATGAAAAAAAAAGACTTCCCATTATCTTTTGGACAAAATGGCTTTACATTAGTTTTTGATTTTCCAAATTATAGAGACATTAAAATGATTTTAGATAAAGTTGACGATATAGTATTGAAGTATAATGGTGAAATATATCTTGTGAAAGACTCAATCATTGAGAAAAAAAAATTTAGGCATTTGAATAGTGAGTTTTATAATCATGAATTTATAAAGTTGAGAAAAAAAAGTAATTATTTTTTTAACTCACTACAGTCTCAAAGATTAGAATTGTAAATGTTAAAAAAAAATATACTTATAACTGGTGGAACAAGCGGTATTGGTTTGGCTTTGACTAGGCAGCTTATTGATAAAAAACAAAATGTTTTTATTATTGGTAGAAACGAGTCTAAAGGAAATGCAATCTTAAACTCTATTAAAAGTCCCAATCTTGAGTTTTTTCAATGTGATCTATCAGAATTAAGTCAAATTAAGAAAATTTTGGTTACTTTAAACACTATTAAAAATATTGATGTCTTGATTAATAATGCAGGAGCAATTTTTGATAAAAGATCTCTAAACAGTGATGGAATTGAAAAAACTTTCTTTTTAAATCATCTTTCTTATTTTGCTTTATCTATTGGTTTGATTAAAAAACTAGAAAATTCAAGTGACCCAAGAATAATTAACGTTGCTTCAAATGCTCACAAAAGATACAAAATTGACATCAACGATCTTGAAAGCAAAAATGATTATAATGGCTGGAAGGCATATTGCAGATCTAAATTATTAAATATTTTTTTTACTTATTCTTTTAAAAACAAGATAAAAACTAGAATTAATTCAAATTGTTTACACCCAGGTTTTGTTAATTCAAATTTTGGAAATAATAATCAAAATTTTTATAGATTTTTAATAAATATTTTGAAAAATTTATTAGCTATTGATACTGATAAGGCAGCACTTTCTCCTCTTAATTTAGCGTTAAATGATGAATTTAAAAATGTTAATGGTAAATATTATTTTAAACTAAAAGAAAAAAAAAGTTCTAAAGAAAGTTATAATATAGAATTAGCAAATCAAATATGGGATAAATCTTTAGAATATTTAAAATAATGAAAATATTAAGAAGAAAATTTTTAAAAATATCATCTTTCTTTTTGATTTTATTACTCACTGGAACTTTTAATTTGAAATTTCAAAATAAAAAAAAATTTATTTGGTATTTGAAAAAGTCTGATAAATGATTTTAAATTCATTCACAGAATTAGATGAAAATAAATTTCCAGTCACAATTTTTGGAAGTGGACCCGCAGGTTTAAGTTTAGCTTTAGAACTCGAAAAAAAAAATATAAATTGTCTAATAATCGAAGCTGGTGATGAACATTATAATGATGAGTCTCAATCGTTTTACAAAATAGATACCAAAGGAACCAATTTAAAGGACATAACAAATAGTAGATTAAGACAATTTGGGGGAACTAGTGCTTCATGGGGAGGTTGGTGTAAACCTTTTTCAGATCTAGACATTAAGAAAACTGGTTTAAACCCAGATGAATTTAAAAAGTATCAATCTGAAACTTGTAAGATTTTAGGAATAAAGAATTCATTTCGAGAGTCAAATATTAATGAAGACTTTAATCAAATTGAATTTCAATATTCAGAGGTCAATTTTTATGAAAAATATTTTTCTCATATTAAAAAATCAAAAAATATATTGTTGTTACTTAATACGCAGTTATCTCACTTTGAGGGAGAAAATAAAAAAGTTGAAAAAGCAGTTTGTATTTCAAGTGGAAAATTTTTTAATATTAAATCACGTGAGTTTATTCTTTGTTGTGGTGGAATAGAAAATTCAAGAATTTTATTATGGACAAAATTTAAAAACATGAGTCTACTTAAAGATAACCCAAATATAGGGAGATATTGGATGACTCATTATTGGATTCAAGGAGGAATAGGATTTTTAAATTTAAAAAACTTTAAATCTTTTATGCAAAATAAATTTTTAGATAGAGAAGGGGTGATTCATATTGCTTCAAAAGAAAGTAGCTCTATAAACAAACTTCAATCAGGATTATATCTCAGTACTAATGAAGACCTAAACTTTATCAAAGAAACTGTTAAAAGCATCTTGTGTATCGCTCCTGAGTATGGAAAAAAAATCGCAAGATTAATATTAAATAAATCCCTTAAATGTGGAAATATCTTTCTGCATCTTGAAGAGGATCCTATTTTTGAAAATCAAATAGTTTTAGATGAAAATAATAAAGATCTTAATCAAATTCCGTTAGTAAAAATTGAATACAAATCTTCTTTAAAATCTAAAAAAAATGTGAAATCTGAACTTGAAAAACTTGCAAATTTATTTAAGCGAGAAGAATTAGGAAGAATAGCTTTGGCAGACCAAATTTATAATTTGAAAGAATTTGATAACTTAGGTAACTATCATCATATGGGTGGTACTAGAATAGGTGACTCAATTAATGATTCAGTCGTTAATACTGAGTTTAAGGTTCATGGTGTAAGCAATTTATATATTTTAGGAAGTTCAAATTTTAGGTATGGAACATATAAAAATCCTACTTTTACAATTATTCAGTATTCAGTTAAATTAGCAAATGATCTTAAGAAAAAGTTAATTTAATAATTTTATGAAAAAAAATAATCTTTATTTAATTGCATCAATTTTATTAATTTTGATTGTTTATAAAACTAATTTTTTAAGATCTTTACATGACTTATTTATAATTAGTTATGATGATAGAATTAGTAATACCTATGGTTTTTGTGAAAAAGAAGGCATTGGCTATGTTAATTTTATTAAAACAAATTTTAATATTGATGGCAAAGTAGACATTAAAAATTCTCTAAAAGGTAATAATAATAACTCAGGAGAATGGGCTGTATACAATTCAAATTTTAGTGAAAAAATAGAGTCTAAATATTTAATATTAATTAATTACGAAAAAATTAAAGAAAAATTTAATTTAAATAATTATAAAATTCTACATAACTTTGAAGATTGCTTTTTTTTAATTAAAAATGATTGAGATTTTACAAATAATATTCTTTTATTTTATATTTAGTTTATTACTATTTTTACCGTTTAATATTTTTAGTAGAGCAAATTTTTTCAACAATATTGATATTGTTGAAAAAACTTCTTTAAATTTAGTAATCAATTTAAATTTACTTTTATTATTATCATTTTTACCTTTGTCAATTCAATTAATCCAACCGTTTGTTATTTTATTCTATTTATTAATTTTGATGATTTTTTATAGAAAAAATTTTGATTTAGTTTTTAAATCTTTGAAATCTTTTTTTCTATTATTTGTGATTTTTGTTCTTCTCGCCATTCACATAAGCACTGAAATTTTTTTAGGTTGGGATGCAAAATATTTTTATTATATAAAATCACTTTTTTTTTATGAGAACAAAACAATCTTTGACTTGTATAAATTTGAAGATAGCGCATGGCACCCACACTATGGATCATATTTATGGGGTTTTTTTTGGAATTTGAGTTTAGTTGATAATGAGTATTTTGGAAGATTGTTTTATCTTTTTCTATTTTGTTATTCTCTTTTCGTGATATCAAAAATTAATAAAAAACAGTCAATTAACAGTATTATTTTTTTATTATTAATATTTCTATCATATGAATATGAATTTTTTTCTGGTTTACAGGAAATTTTAATTTTTTCTTTTTTAATATTAATCTCAAAGTATTTTTTTTTGATTTTAAATAAAAAAAATAACAATGAAATATTATTTCTTTGTTTAATTTTTCTTTATTCAAATCTTTTAATCTGGATAAAATCTGAAGGAATAGTATATTTTTTTATATTTGTATTGTTATTGTTAATTCAAAATCAAATTATCATAAAAAGAAGATTGCTTTTATTGGGTTTTTTTCTTACTTTTTACTTATTAAAGCTAATAATTTATGACATTGCTGATTTAGATAATGGCCAAAAAACTCTTTATAATTTTGAATACATTGCAAACTTAGATTTTAATTTAATTATTTATAAGTTAGTAAATATATTTGTTTGGTTCTTTTACTATCTCTCAAATAATGTTTTTTTTTCTATTTTTATGATTTTAATATTTTATGAAATATTCTTTGAAAAGAAAAGAGTCAAAATGAACTATGCATATTATAAAATTTTAATGATCTATTTAATTTTTATAATTTCATTTATAACAGCTGCTTATGTTTTTAGAAATATGGAAATCGAGTATGCAATAAGAACAACTATGGATAGACTTATGATGACAGCTTCTGGTTTCTTAATTTATCCTTCTATAAAATTATTAGCTGAAAAATTTTATCGTTGACTTAAATAACTGATGGTACCCCCGCACGGATTCGAACCGCGGACCTATTGATTACAAATCATCTAAAAAACTTCAAATTAACATTTATTAGTAACAATAATCTTAAAATATTTTTAATCTAGTCACACTATGGGCGCAGTGATAAAGTTTTCATATGAGTGAAAATTATAAAGATGGTTATTCTTTTCCCAAAT